>Ga0210139_1000082_pt1 | contig 15861 bp, 19 predicted proteins | sample Browns_TuleB_D2_FD_184855 | JGI IMG/M metagenome (GOLD analysis project Ga0210139, IMG submission 184855) | Wetland microbial communities from San Francisco Bay, California, USA, that impact long-term carbon sequestration - Browns_TuleB_D2 (SPAdes) | ecosystem: Environmental > Aquatic > Marine >... | reverse complement strand
CCCCGCCCCTACGAAAAACCGATCCGGCCCAATGCATCTGTTTACCGACCAGCCACATTTTCATCATAGAAGCGACGGATGTTTCCGGCAATGTATTCCAGGCAATCCTCCACCGCAAAGTGACCCGAGTCCAGCCGATGCAGCTCCGCCTTGGGTAAATCCTTCAGATACGCTTCGCCGCCTTCACGGGTGAAGAAGATGTCGTCCTGGCCCCAGAAAATGATCGTCTCGGGCCGGCGGTTTCGAAGAAATTCCTGCCACTTCGGATATAGCGGAACGTTCGTGCGGTAGTCGTAGAAGAATTCCATCTGGACCGCGCGGGCGTTGGGCCGCTCCATGAAACGATTATCCATGTTCCAATTGTCCGGGCTGATCAATTCGGGCTTCTTGTGGCCGTGGAGATATATCCCCTTGATGGCATCCATTTCCATGAAGGCCATGAGCGGCTTTTCCGTATCGGGCGCTCGTTTCTTCCACAGCGCGTTTCGAAATCCCTCCCACACAGGCGTGAATCCGACCTCATACGCGTTTGAGTTTTGGATGATCAGCCATTCGAGCCAGGCCGGATGACGCGTGACAATGCGGAAGCCCACCGGTCCGCCGTAATCCTGCATGTAAAGACCGAAGCGGCTGAAATTCTTCTCTTTCAAGAAGGTTTCCACCACTTCGGCGGTCTTGTCGAAGGTGTAAGGATACTTGGCCGGTTCCGGCATATCACTGTTGCCGAATCCGGGATAGTCCATCGCTATGACATGGAATCTCCCCGCCAGGGCCGGAATGAGGTTCCGGTACTGGTGCGACGAGGCCGGATATCCGTGCAATAAGACGATCTTGGGACTGCCTTTGCGTCCCGCTTCCCGATAAAAGATGTTCAATCCCTGGACTTCGAGGGTCCCAGTTTTAACGGACGTGTCTGTGGCGATCGGTGAATAGTTCATTGGATTCTCCTTTCCTTTGTTGTTGTTTCGATCATTCTCCATAGACATACGAGAGGACCCCGTTTTCAACGCGCGTGGGCAGAACGATCAATTGCGAATCGGGTCGCGCCGGCCCCTTTAGATTGGTCCCCTTGGCGCAATCGAATTCGGCCCCATGCCAGGTGCACACCAGTTTGTCACCCTCCCGCTTCATGGGCCCTCCGAGATGCATACAGTAGTTCAAAATCGCCTTTGGCTCCCCGTTAAATTTCAGAAGGAGCGCTTCGCGCCCGAAAAAGTCCACGGTCTTGACTCCCTCACCCGGAATCTCCTCGATCTTGCTGAGTGGCACTTTCATGATAGTCCCCCCTTTTTGATGATCCCTAAGATTAGAACCCCCGGCCAAAAGGCCGGGGGTTCTTCAATCCGGCAATATTGGTTACTCGTCGATGCTGATAATCGGGCAGTTCACGACGACGCCGATCGGGCCCCATGGTTTTCCATCCGGTCCGGTGATCCGGCCGGCAAGCGCCAGTTGCTCAAAGGCGTGGAAGTCCGTCTGTTGCACGTTGCCCCCGGCCGGCATGGCGGCCTGGGCCCAGACGGAGGCGTGCACGTCCCACATCGGGCTGTACAGTAACGCACGCGGACCTGCCGGGATCTCTTCCACGATGTTAAATGGATCGCCCTCGCCCATCAGGGCCGAACTGAGGCCCTGCCGCTGTGGATTTCCCTTCCCGGTCGGTCCGTTCACGATCGGGGCGAGACCGGTCAGCGCCGAGTTGGGCGCGTTCGAGCCTTTGTCCGGGGCCACTTTGAGATTGGGTGTATAGTTCCCGGCCTCGATCGCGGAGACGCCGGGGTCCGAGGCGTTGAACGTGGTGTAGTAGACCGTCTTCCCCTCGAAGAATCCCCGGGTAACCCGGAATGTGGCGGTGTGTTTGGAAAGATTAACGCGAATCAGCCGGTCGTGTTGGCCCGTTTTATTCATGATATGGGGCGCGTTGAGAACCGTACCGTCCGGGAGCTCGATCAACGGCGTGTAGAGCGGTTCGCCGATCGCGCCGGGCTTGGCCTCGGCGGGCGGAAAACCGGTCGGCCCGGCCTTGACGACCCGTTCGGGCGAAAAATCTACGCTGCCCAGGAAGTCGATGATCCCATCGGTCACTTTTACCTTCTCGACGGCGACCGTTCCCTTGGCGTTCGCTATTTTCGGAGCGTAATTTACGCCTCGACGCTCCGCATCTTGCTTATTCGAAGATTCGGTGACGACGTACCAGACCGTCTCTCCGTTCCGCCGTCCCTTAAAGATCGGCAGCGTCACTTCCGTGAAATCGGCACTTTCCTTTGCACTTTTAAGAAGCAGCACGTGATGGATCTTCATGTGATCGCCTTCCATCATCATATCGGCCGCAAACGATGTTCCGATAACGCCGAGTGCGGCCGCCAGCCCCAGCATCGTTATGGTGCGAATCCCCTTGTTCATGGCATCCTCCTTTGGGTTGTGGACCCGTTCGGGTCCGTTTCGATCTACGGGTGGGTCGCCGGAAAACCGGAAACCTTACGCCGATTCTTTTTGGATCGAATCAATCCGGGTCCGGATCGGTCCTATCTGACTGTGTGTCGGAGGAGATCGGAAATCCTTACAGAGGTACCAAGGAGCGTGCGGTCAGGAGGGATTTTGACGGGTCAGACGCTTCAATCGTTCTCGCGCCTCATCGGACAGACGTTCGCCGGGGGGCTCGGAGGATTCCCCGGCCGTGGAATCCGGATCTGGGGTGCGGAGGAAGGTCCGGATCAGCCCGATCTGTTTATGATACCGTAAACACCAACTACAAATCAGGAAATGGAACCGGGCGCCGATCCTTCGGCGCAAGGAAATCGGCCGGTCCATTTCATCCGAAACAATGCGCACCACCTCGCGGCAGGGCGGGGTGTTACGGATCAACCATTCTTCAAGCCAGGCAGGTCGCATGGTCAGGTCTTTGTCTTTCCGATCAAACGAAGCTCAAGGCATTCGCGCAGATGGATGCGCGCACGGTGTAGCATTACCCATAGGTTGGTCGCGGTAATGTTCAAATCCTTACAAATCACGTCGGTCTCCTCACCGTCTATCTCCCGGAGCGTATAGGCGCGGGCGGTTCGGGTCGGGAGCTCCCCCAGACAATGGCCCAGAGCCTCCCAAAATCGGGACTGATCCAGGGTTCGGTCCGGATCACCCCATTCGGAGGGGTAATTCACGTTCGATTTCCAATGGCCGTCCTCTCCGAACAGATCCGGGTCCCTGTCCTGCGGATCATCCCGCTCGCCGGGTCCCGCGTCGCGGCCAATGCGCCGGTAATGGTCCAGAATCTTGTGTTTAAGGATGCCCGTCAGCCAGGTGCGTTCGGAGGATCGGCCTTCGAAACGATCGAGGGCTTGGATGGCGGCAAGAAATGTCTCTTGAAGCATATCCTCGGCCGATTTGGGGTCGGGTAATCGCGAGAGGGCGAAGCGATAAAGATAGTCGCCATGCAGCTCCACCCAGTTTTCAGGATTACACGGAACACCGGTCATGAGACGACCCAGCGCGGGAAGACCCGTCACATCGAATTTAGCATACCGGAACCGAACATAGCATATCGATGGCGTCACCCATCGTCAAGAAAATTGTCGACGAGCCCATTTCGTTGCGGGCGTCAATATTTTCAGGCCGGATGCGGACGGAAATTGGCCGGGCCGTCCTTTGCCGAATCAATAAATCTCCCGTCCTTCCGCATTAAAACCGATAGGTGGGACCCAGGGCAACGAGATAGCCGCCGTGAAAATCGAAGCCCACATCGGTAAAAAGTTGGAACTCCTTCATGATCTCGAGACTGCCGCCGATATCATAAAGCCACGGATACTTGGGACCCTGATCGGCCTCGAACTTGATGCGGCCGACCCCCGGGACGTCCGTCGTGCCCTCGGCGGTGTTGGCGGTTTCCCAATATCCGGCACCGAGCCAGAGCTGCAGTGGATGATCATTCACCCGTCCGTTCCAGCCGGAACGGATCGTCGCGATCACGGCGCGAAAGCTGTTATCGAACCCGATGTCTGTCTGGGCGTAGTTGATATCGGTGACCATGAAGAAATCCCCGTACCCGCCGGCCAGCGTCATCCCCCCGCCGCCCACGAAGCCGCGGAGCTTCGTTTTGATTTTCGTCGTGAAATTATAGGTCCCGGGGATGGGCCCCGGCCTGGGAATCGTGACATTCGCCCGGGTCGTGGATTCGTTATAGACGTACCCTCCGAGAAGGTACACGTCCAGAAACGGAAGCAGCCACGCGTCCAGTTTCAGGTTGGCATTGAACACGTCGCTCGACGAGCCCAGGTTTACAAAGCGGTTGACGGATTGCGGAGATGCCCCGTTGAGTCCGATGCGCACATCGGTAACGTCGATATCCCGGTTGAACAGCCCGAGGAATACCGTGCCCGCACCCAACGGGAGCGGCAACTCTATCCCTCGCTTCTTCGCCTCCTCCGCCATAAAGGGGAGAAATGAAGACCAGCGGTCCGGTTGTGCGGTCTGCAAAGTAACGTCGCCTTCCTCTTCCGTCGTCTCCGCCCGGAGATCGGTGACCGAACCGAATCCTATGATCAGGGTGGAGATAATTCCGATCCAAAGCTGGATCACTTTTCCAATAGAGATAGACACAGCGTCATCGGTTGTAACATGAAGGACGTTTTTCATTTTGATGGTATCGGCCCGATCAACGAAAGGGTTTCGAGATCGGCTGGTGTATAGCACAATTGCGGACGGCAATCAAGGCTGGAGAGCGGGACGCGGCTTCAGCGGATACGCTCCGAGTTCAATCTCGATTCCAAGATATTTATTTTCGATATCATCAACGGACGGTGAGAATAGGCCGAGGAATTCCGTCTCCATTAAATGGCTTTCGCCACCCACTTCAGTTAGTCGTTTTCCGTACGGCGTCATGTCCACAATCCAATTAGTACGAACAGGCCTGCTCCGATTGCCAAGATGATCAGACGCGTCACGGCCGGCAGCACGGGAAGCAGGGCAAATATAATGGACGCGAGGATACAGACGGGAACCGTCAGAGCCGGAAGCTGACCAAAGTCGGAACCCGCCATCAAATACGCGACGAACACGCCGAGCCCCCAACCGAACGGGAACGCGGCAATCACTGCCGTCGTGACGATCATCCAGGAAGGAAATCTGTTCACGGCCATTCCGCTCCCTGCTTTTTGCTATCCGCCGGAAATGGCTCCGACGATTAAAAACGGTTCCTGGCCCGACGCCACCTTCTCGGGCAGCGGGGCGTCCGCCGACTCGAACGAAAGATCCTCCCCGCAGGCAAAGAATCGCAGAAAAGGCCGGCGCTCCTTCGAGACATGATCGCGGATGGTTCCGGAAAGCATCGGATAGCGGGCTTCGAGCGCGTCGAGCATGGCGCGCTGCGTGGCGGGCCCTTTGATTTCCAATTCCACCTCACCTGCGACTTTCGCCAGGGTCCGCAAATGATACGGAAGAGCCAGACGGATCACGGCAGGACCTGTACCTCCACCGAAAGCACTGATGGGAGATCCCGGACAATCGGCGCCCATGTGTCGCCGGCATCGGCGGACGCGTACACCTGCCCGCCGGTGGTGCCGAAATAGACCCCGCACTTGTCGAGCGAGTCGATCGCCATCGCGTCCCGTAGGATGTCAACGTAGCAATCGCGCTGGGGCAGACCTTTCGTCATCGCCTCCCACTCATTGCCGCCCGTTCGGCTCCGGTAGACGCGCAGTTTTCCGTCGGGAGGGTAGTGTTCCGAGTCGCTCTTGATCGGAACGACGTAAATCGTTTCCGGCTCGTGCGCGTGGACGTCGATCGCGAATCCGAAATCGCTCGGGAGGTTCCCGCTGACTTCCCGCCAGGATTCGCCGCCGTTATCGCTGCGCATGACATCCCAGTGCTTTTGCATGAACAGCACATCCGGACGCGAGCGGTGCATCGCGATGCGGTGGACGCAGTGGCCCACCTCGGCTTTCGGATCGGGCATGAATTGGGAAACCAGGCCGCGATTGGCCGGCCGCCAGGTTTTTCCGGCATCATCGGTCCGGAACACGCCCGCCGCCGAGATGGCGACGTAAATTCGATCATGATTTCTCTCATCAAGAAGGATCGTGTGCAGTCCCATGCCCCCGGCGCCGGGCATCCATTGGGATCCGGTGCCGTGACCACGCAATCCTGCGAGCTCGTGCCAGGTCTGTCCGCCGTCGGTCGTTCGGAAAAGCGCCGCATCCTCAACGCCGGCGTAGACGGTATCCGGATCCGTCAGCGACGGCTCGAGATGCCAGACGCGCTTGAACTCCCAGGGGTGCGGCGTCCCGTCGTACCATTGGTGCGTCGTGAGGGGCTTGCCGGTCTCGGGGGAAGTGTCGTAGACGAATTTGTTGCTCTCGCCCTTGGGCATGCCGTCAGGAGTGGTCGTCGGCTCGCCGGGCGGCGTGCCCGGTTGGAACCAGGCCCGGCCGCCGTCATCCGAACGCTGAATGATCTGTCCGAACCAGCTGCTGGTCTGCGATACGTACAACCGGTCTGGATCGACGGGCGATCCCTTTACATGGTAAATCTCCCAACCCCCGAAGTGGGGGCCATCCACCTTCCATTTTTGACGTTTTCCGTCCGAACTAAGGATGAACGCGCCCTTGCGCGTTCCCACCAGGACACGTACCCTGCTCATGTTCGATCCTCCCTAAAATCCAATGGGGACCGGAGTTGATTCCATCTGAGGAAATGCAGAACCGTCAGCCGGACCCGGGACTGTGGAATACCCCAAGGGGTTACTTTAGTCCCGTTACAGCCTTTACGTCAATCCGGAAGATACAGGGGCGCGCTTGAAGCCCGCGCCTAGAGATTCCGGGCCTAATCCTCATCGTCCCCGGACGCCCCTTCTTTCTCGGGCGCAACCTTGGCGACCGGCTTGCTCTTGCCAGCCGACTCCTTCGTAGCCTGATCGCGAATCTGCATCCGGCCGTTGATCGGAAGCGCGTCCAGGAGCACCGTTTCGCTCCTGTCGTAGTTCCCGAAAGCCGCCCCGATCCGGACCCAGAAACTTTTCCCGTTCCGATCCACTACGGTGAAAACCTGCCGTGGTGCGCGTGCCTTTTTCTTTCCGTTCTCATCCATGGCATTCTCCTCTCGTAATTCGTTAAAGATCGTTGCGCGTGGATATTGCAGGATGCGTACCAGCAGCGGATTATGGGTGGGCGGTCACGGGGAAAGGAAAATTCGCACCGAATCTGAACTCCAATTCAGGTGCGGCCGGTCCGGTGGCATTGTCGTTCATACAGACAATCCGAAGATAAGTAATTAATGATGAAGGATTCGACTCTGGAGCCTTGGCGGATTGAGGTCCGTCCGGCAACTTGGATGTTGTTTGGGAAACCCGACTTGGAGAACGACGCGGGCGGGAAAACCGCGCCGGCAAATCTTCCGCGCCTCACCTTCGGAAAATTTAGCGGCCGAGCCTTAGTCGGGTCAAACAAAATCCACCGGAGCCGGTGGACCCCACCGCCGAGGGTTAAGTGAACAGGATCACTCCCCGATGATCTTGATCAGGACACGCTTTCGCCGCCGGCCGTCGAACTCGGCATAGAAGATCTGTTCCCATGGGCCGAAATCCAGTTTCCCGGCCGTGATCGCCACGACCGCCTCGCGACCCATCACCTGCCGCTTGATGTGGGCGTCGCCGTTGTCCTCCCCCGTTTCGTTGTGCCGGTAGTTCGAAATGGGCTCGTGGGGTACCAGCCGCTCCAGGAAAGCGTCATAGTCCCGGATCAGCCCCTGCTCGTCATCGTTCACATAGACGCTCGCCGTGATATGCATCGGATTGACCAGGCACAATCCTTCGCGAATCCCGCTTTTTTTCACCGCCGTTTCCACCCGATCCGTGATATTGATATAGCCGCGTCGGGTCTTGGTTTCAAACCACAGTTCTTCTCGATACGATTTCATGGCCACCTCCTTTAAATGCTGATCTTGCAACAGGGCAACGGGAAAATCAAGATTCACGACCCGCCCAGTTGACTTCCATGTCACCAATGAACGAAAATAACATCCCATGAAAATCCTACTCGCCAAGCCCCGGGGTTTTTGCGCCGGTGTGGACCGTGCCATCGAGATTGTGGAAACGGCCTTGAAGGTTTGCGGTCCGCCGGTCTATGTGCGGCACGAGATCGTTCACAATCGCCATGTGGTGGAAAGCCTTCGAGCGAAGGGCGCGATCTTTGTGGAGGAACTGAGCGAGGTACCCGAACACGCCACGGTCATCTTCAGCGCCCACGGCGTCCCCAAGGCCGTCTGGGCCGAGGCCCGATCCCGCAAACTCAGGGCGATCGACGCCACCTGCCCGCTCGTACTCAAGGTTCATCAGGAGGTCGACCGGGATCATCGGGGAGGTTACGAGCTCATTCTCATCGGTCACGCCGATCATCCCGAGGTAATCGGGACGCTGGGTCAAATACCCGATAAATTTCACCTGATCACTACCGTCGAAGACGTGGAGGCGCTGACCGTCGAGGATCCCGATCATCTCTCCTACGTCACTCAAACAACACTGAGCGTCGATGAATGCAAGGACATCGTGGAGGCGCTCCACCGGCGGTTCCCAAAAATCAAAGGGCCGCGGCAGGAGGATATCTGTTATGCGACCCAGAACCGCCAGAACGCCGTCAAGGAGATGGCGGATTCGGTTGACCTGCTCCTGGTGTTGGGCGCGCCGAACAGCTCAAATTCCAATCGCTTGAAGGAGTTGGGCGATCAACGGGGAATCCGAGCCTATTTGATAGAATCGTTCCGTGATATCCAAACGGGATGGCTGAATGGGGTCCATTCGGTCGGGATTACGGCCGGCGCCTCGGCCCCCGAATTGTTGGTGAGGGAAGTCGTAGATTTCCTGAAAAGCCATGGCGCCGACACGGTCGATGAGCTCGCCGTGGTGGAGGAGAACGTCGAATTCCAGCTTCCCAAGGAATTGCTTCAGGTCCGCCCCCGGTAACCGAATTCACACCGCCCTCAACCCGCCGGCCTGAAATTCAATGCACTGATGTGGGGCTCGTAGAGAATCTGGATGACGTTGCCGTCCGGATCGGCCATGTAGAACGAACTGCTCCCATCCCGATGCCCCTTGAAAGGTTTGACGATCTTCACCCCCGCCTGTTTCATTTTAACTTCCATGGCCTGAACGACCTCTGGGCTCTCGGCGATTATTCCGAAGTGATCCATCGCCTGCCCCTTGGATGCGTCGAAGGACGCCGCTTCCTCCGTCGGCATGACGTGAAGCGCCAGATTGTCGCATCCGCTCGTAAGGTAGACATTCTCCGGATCCGGTTCCCAGATGACCGTCATCCCCAATAAACCCTGGTAGAAGTTGCGGGCCCGGGCCATATCGGTCACCCGAATCGCCAGATGCCGAAGTCCCCGAAGGCCCATGGCTGTTTCGTTTTTATTCACCTCAGAACATTAGCTCCGTTGTCCGGAACGAATCCCGGCACCTACCGTATTCTTGTCGGTCCTAAAAAGTCAATATGAACCGCCAAAAAAGGGCGGAACCCCTTTTGAGGGCTCCGCCCATATTGTTGATGGTTCCCGCTCAGTCGCCTTATTTCACTTCGATCTTGATCTCGCGGGTCTTTGATTCTTCGGCCTTGGGGAGTACAATCTTCAGTACGCCGTCCTTGAAGTCGGCCCTGACCGCGTCCGCCTTAATCGGACGGGGAATCTCGATCGTCCGCACGAAACCTCCGTAGCTCCCCTCCAGGCGATAGTAGTTTTCCTTCTTCTCCTCTTTTTCATACTTGCGTTCACCCTTGAGGGTCAACACATCCTCGGACAGCGAAATAGACACGTCCTCTTTCCTCACGCCCGGGAGTTCGGCCTTCACGACAATCTGCTCCTTGTCCTCGTACACATCAATCGCCGGAGTCCAGAGACTCCCGTTGTTCAGGTCCCGATCGTTCCGGGGCCACAGCGTGGAAAACAGCCGGTCCATTTCGGCATGCATGTTGTGAAGATCCCGAAACGGCTCCCAGACACTCACTTTTCTTTCATCTTTGTTTCGAATCGGATACATAAATAACCCCCCTTTCTCAATTGGGTCTAATTCTTTTATTAGCACTCTAATATAACGAGTGCTAATGTATTTATACACCACTTCAAAAACATTTGTCAATATATTTTAATTATTTATAAATCAATTAGTTATATGTTGCTTTCCGTACATATATGGCGTGACTCCAGGAGAGGCATTTGGCGATCAATGCGCAAGCAAAGGCTCCAATTTGGGCCAAACATTTTGTACGACCTTCTGATAGCCTTCCGCAGTCGGATGGATTCCGTCGGCCTGATTAAGGCCTGCCCGTCCCCCAACGCCTTCGAGGAAAAAAGGAATCAGCGTGACACGGTAACGAGCCGCAGATTCCGGATAGATTTGTTCGAATGCCGCCGTGTACTCCTTCCCGTAATTCGGCGGAATTTTCATGCCCGCCAGGATCACCCGGACATGCGCCTTTTGCAGCGCTTCGATGATTTCGGCCAGGTTCCTTTTCGTTTCGATAAGGCTCAGACCCCGCAACCCGTCGTTTCCCCCCAATTCCAGGATCACGATATCGGGCCGGTATTTTAATATCCAGGGCACGCGTCGAAGTCCGCCGGCCGTCGTCTCGCCGCTCACACCCGCGTTGATCACCCGGTATGAATATCCCGCCTCACGGATTGTTCGCTCCAACACGGACGGATAGGCCTGGTCCGCGGCCACCCCCAGTCCGGCCGTCAGACTGTCTCCAAAGGCGACGATTACGCGGTCGGAAACCGGCAAAGGGGATTCCGGTTCGGACGCCCCGGCTATCTCGGCCGCCACGGTCCTGGACGTCTTAGCCGACTCCGGAGGGGCGTGATCCGCCCGGCACCCACTCCACCCGATCAATCCGAGCAGCAGGAGGGCCCCAATGAAAAACCTTCTATCCACTCCCACCTCCCATATCAACGGTCTCAGCGTTCCAGATTGCCGACACATCCGAGCATATGGATAGTGTATAATAGGACCTTATCGACTGCAAGAGACCACCAACCACATAGTCGGACCCCAATGATTCGCGTCTCCAATTTGACTATGAACCTTCCCAGCGGCGGGCGGGCCGTGAAAATTCTTGACGGGATCAACTTGGAAGTCCCCGACGGCCAGTTTTTGGCCGTGGTGGGACCGTCCGGCAGCGGGAAGTCCACACTGCTAGGCTTGCTGGCGGGGCTGGATCATCCGACCTCAGGGTCGATCCGTTTCAACGGGACCAGTTTGACCGACCTCGAGGAGGACGGTCTGGCTCGTCTGCGACGCGAAAAAATCGGCGTCGTCTTCCAGTCCTTCCATCTGATCCCGAACATGACCGCGCTTGAAAATGTCAAGGTCCCGCTCGAGCTGCGGGGCGACCCCGGTGCGGATCGGGAGGCGCTCCAACTCCTGAACGAGGTGGGACTTGGGGACCGAAAAGACCATTACCCGGTCCAGCTCTCGGGTGGTGAACAGCAACGCGTGGCGATTGCCCGGGCGTTCATCGGTCGTCCCGAACTCCTGCTGGCCGACGAACCGACCGGCAACCTGGATTCGGCCAACGGGCAGCGCGTCATCGATTTGCTCCTTCGCCTCCACCAGGACCGCGGAAACACTTTAATCCTGGTGACCCACGATCCGACGCTGGCGGTCCATGCCGACCGCACCGTCACGCTGCGGGACGGCCGGGTGGTCAATGATCAGGACCGGCCGCATCCATGAATCGATTCATCATCAAGATGGCCTGGCGTGAGATCCGATCGTCCTACCGGCATTTCCTTTTCTTCGTTTCTTCGATTGCCATTGGCGTGGGATCCGTCGTGGGTGTCGGAAATCTCTCGGCCAATCTCGAAGAAATGACCCATCTCGAGGCGCGGAGCCTCCTGGCCGCGGATCTGGAGGCCCGGATCAACCGCCCGCTGTCGATCCAGGCCAAGGCCTATTTGTCGAATCTCAAGCAAGAGGGCATCCGCTTTATTCGCGTGACCGATCTGAACGGCATGGCCATGGCCGGAGAATCGGGACGGTCCCAATTGGTCGAGATTAAGGCGGTCGAGCCCGGCTATCCCTTTTACGGCCAACTTAAAATCGATCCCGCCGCGGCCGATCCGTTTTTCGACCCGCAAGGAATCTGGGTGCAGGACGCGGTCCTCGCCCGTCTCCACCTCCGGGTGGGAGATGAGCTGCGACTGGGCGACGCGGAATTTCGAATCCGGGGCATCGTCCGCGATGAACCCGATCGTGTGGCCGGGGTCTTCAGTCTTGGGCCGGGTGTTCTCATTTCCCGGAAGGGCCTTGACCGAACCGGGCTCGTCCAACCCGGAAGCCGGGTAACCCATCGGTATCTGTTCAAGATCGGGGGCCCGTGGACACCGGATAGTCTGAAGACGGAGCTTTCCCGTCACTGGTCTTCGGAGTCGGTCCGGATCCGGACGTTCCGCGAGGCCCAGCCCCGTTTGGGCCGCTTTCTGGCAAATTTTACGACCTACCTTGGACTGGTCGGGCTGTTGACCTTGATGATCGGTGGGATCGGCGTCGCGATCAACATTCATGCCTTCCTCAACGAACGAATCGGAACGATTGCCATCCTGAAATGCCTCGGATGTTCCTCCTCATCCGTCTTGGGCATTTACCTTTTTCTGTCGCTTTTCATGGGCGGAATCGGGAGTCTCATCGGAATCTTCGCCGGCACGTTCGTTCATCACCTTCTGTTGCCATTTCTGTCTCCTTTCCTCCCTCCCCATTTCACATTCCGACTCATGCCCCTCGCGGCGATTCGAGGATTGGCCATGGGTCTCCTGGTCACCCTCCTCTTTTCACTCTGGCCGATGAGGATGATTCAACGTTGGGCGCCGTCCCGAGTTTTTCGGGAGGACGTCGGGGTCGAACCGAAGGGTTTCCCCGATCGACGCACTCTGGCATTGGCCGGTTTCATCCTCATCGGCTGCATCGGGCTCTCGCTCTGGGAAGCCGGGTCTTGGAGATTGGGCGGATGGGTGTCAGTGGCGATCGGCGTTTCCGTGCCCATCCTCCTGGCTTCCGCAGGTGGCGTACTTCAACTCCTCAAGGTGCTCCGCCAGAGGATCCCGATCCTGCAAAGATCGCTCGTCCTGCGTTACGGGATCGCCAACCTTTATCGGCCCGGACGACTGGTGGTTGCCATCATCCTCTCCATCGGGATCGGGGTCACGATCGTTATGACGCTGGCCCAGGTGGAGCGGAATCTGATTTCGGAATTGCGCCAAAATGTGCCGCGGGATGCTCCGTCCCTTTTCTTTATCGATCTTCAACCGGACCAGAAATCCTCCTTTCAGACGCTGATGAAGGACTGGACTCTGAAGAAACCGCTCCAGTTCACCCCATTAATCCGATCCCGGCTTAACGCCGTCAACGGAAGATCCGTCTCCGAAATGCGGGCGGGTGACCGGCCAGACGGTTGGTATTTCACGCGTGAGTATGTCCTGACCTATCAAGAAGACCTTCCCGCACACAACATCGTCCAACGCGGGAGCTGGTGGGGCGCCGGTACCCCATCGACCGATCCCGATTCGATCCCCATGATCTCGGTCGAGGCGGAAGCAGCTCAACACCTCGGAATCGATTTGGGATCCACCGTCACGTTTGACATCCAGGGAATGTTGGTCCGAGGACGTGTGGCCAATATCCGGGAAGTCGATTGGGGGAGCATGACCACCAACTTCTTTTTTATTTTCGCCCCCGGGGCGCTCGACCGATCCCCGGTCACCTATGTCGCAACCGCCACGACATCGACGGACCAGGATCTTCCGATCCAGGATGCGGTGACGGATGCTTTCCCGAACGTGACCGTGATCAATCTGCGCGAGATCCTCGGAAGAGTCGCTGGAATACTTAATGAGATCATCGGGGCCGTCCAATTGATGGCGGGTTTCGGATTGGTGGCCGGCCTGGTGGTCCTTTCGGGCGCGATGGCGGCGACGCAGTCCCGGCGGCGGCACGAGATGGTCCTCCTGAAAACGCTCGGCGCCACCCGCTTGACCTTGATTGACATGATGGCTGTGGAGTACGCCCTGCTCGGCCTTGTCGCAGCGGGAGTGGGGTCGCTTCTTTCGACGAGTCTATCCTGGTTCATTGTCCGTTATTTTTTTGAAATTCCCTGGCGATTTGATCCGTTGATTATCCTGATCGGCCTTGTTGCCACGGCACTCATCACAGGGGTCGGAGGTTTTCTGACCACCTATCGGATTTTGGGGCAGAAGCCCCTTGCCGTTCTCCGGTCGGAATGATCGCCCCAAGACCTCCGCGCGCAATTCGGCTTGCACAAGGCGGCGAAGGTTGGTATAAATTGGAGAGGGCCAATGGCAAACCAACCGAGAGTGCACGGAGAATGATGCTATGATTTTACCGGATGCCTTGATCCGTTACATTCAATCCGCCCTCCCTGACGCCGTCGTCTCGGTTACGGATCGGACCGGAACGGAGGACCATTTCATCCTCCGGGTCGTCTCGGATGGATTCCAGGGAAAGGGACTCCTTGACCGTCATCGGCTGGTCTACCAGGCGCTGAATGATCCCATCAAGGACGGACGGATACATGCAGTTGAAATCAAAGCCCTCACCCCCGAGGAGGCCGGCTGATCGCGTTCCGTGACCGTTCCGGTTCCACGGGAGTGCGGTTGGAAAATCGCGTCGAAGAACAAATCGCAAGGAGGAAGCCATGTCGGAGCCGACAGAGACCATCGAAGAGAACATCAAGAAGGAAGTTGGGGAGAATCCCATCCTGATTTACGGCAAGGGAACCAAAGAAGCGCCCCGTTGCGGGTTTACGCTGGAGACGATACAGTTCTTCGAAAAATACGGCTATCCCTACACCGTCATCGATGTATTGAACGACATGCCGAAGCGGGAGGTGCTTTCGAGAGTGACGAACTGGCCTACGCTCCCGAAAGTCTTCATCGGAGGTGAGTTCTACGGTGACACCGATATCCTGGACGAGATGGAGCGTAAGGGAGAGGTCAAACCCCTGCTGGACCGCATTTTTCAGAACAAGTAATTGCGGAACCTACCCTCGGCTGACCTTATTGCGCCCGGTTTCCTTGCTCTGATAAAGGGCATCATCGGCCAGCTTGATCAGGTGATCGATGTTCTGAATTCTTTCGTCGGGATAGGCGGATACCCCGATGCTAATGGTCATTCGAATCGTTTTATCGTGGTCGACCGTAAAGGGATACTGCTCCACCTGCTTTCTCAACAATTCGGCCTTGACCAGGGCACCCTGGATCGCAGTCTGGGGAAGAATGACCAGGAATTCCTCACCTCCGATTCGGGCCAGTATATCCGGCTCGCGAAAGTTTTTTTGGAACAGGGCCGACATTTGACGCAGGACCTGGTCCCCCATCAGATGGCCGTAGCGGTCGTTCACAACCTTGAAAAAGTCAAGATCGATGGCCAGGCAGGAGAGATGAAGCCCGAAGCGCACGCTCCTGGAGAATTCGGCCTTCAATTCATTTAAGACATGCCGGCGATTGTAGAGTCCGGTCAGGTCATCCGTAATCGCCATCTCCTCCAGCCGGTGGGTCGTCTCGGTCAAAACCCGCCGGGCCCGCTCCAAAACCCCTGCCATTTCCGAGAAGGATCCGGCCAGCTCCTCAATCTCGTCGCCCGTGTGGATATTGATCTTCGGCAGAACGTAGGGTGAAACCGTCTTCCGACGGTCCATCGGGAGCGCCTGGATCCTTTCGATGATATCGTGCGCCTGGTTTTTTAGAAGCGTGATCGGCCGCACCACGGTGCGGCTGACCAACGTGGCCAGGACCACGAGAATCAGGATGCCTATCGCGGCGGAGAGCGCGGTCCAGCGCATCAGGGAACGCAGCGGTTCATAGGTC
>Ga0210139_1000081_pt1 | contig 15901 bp, 22 predicted proteins | sample Browns_TuleB_D2_FD_184855 | JGI IMG/M metagenome (GOLD analysis project Ga0210139, IMG submission 184855) | Wetland microbial communities from San Francisco Bay, California, USA, that impact long-term carbon sequestration - Browns_TuleB_D2 (SPAdes) | ecosystem: Environmental > Aquatic > Marine >... | reverse complement strand
TTCACAAAGTATAGAAGCTATGAGAGATTTTCTCATTTCTTACAATTCAATGGGACCTGATTCAATAGATTCAAAATCGTTTGTGACTGAAAAATTACGGAATACAAGAAAAATTGTTGCAAAAATTATTAATTGTCAGCCAGAAGAGGTTATTTTAACTCAAAGTACTACAGACGGAATTAATATTGTTGCGAATGGTCTTTCATTTGAACAAAATTCTAATATCATAATTCGTGGATTATCACATGAACATCACTCAAATTTCTTTCCATGGCTTAGATTACAAAATAAAATTAAAATCAAAAATTTATCGATAGATAAAAATGGATTTTTTAATTTTGATGAACTTAAATCTCTTCTTGATAGTAATACAAAATTAGTAGCAATTAGTCATGCATTATACAATACTGGTTCAATATTACCGATCGAAAAAATTGGAAACATGCTTGAAAATCATACCTCTTTTTTCATTGATAGTGCACAAACAGTAGGGTGCATTGGTAATTTTGATTTATCAAAGATTAAATGTAATTTTATGTCTTTTAATGGCTCCAAATGGTTATGTGGACCTATGGGAACAGGATTATTTTATTGCAGCAAAAGATCACATGAATTACTAGAACCTATGACAATCGGGGGAGAATCAGCAATGATTTATGACAATAATAATTTAGCATTCAAAGACATTCCTGATAAATTTCAGACAGGATTTCGTAATTATGTTGGAATGGTCGGATTAGAATCATCAATAAGTTATCTTCTTAAATTTGGTATGGAAAACATACGTAAAAAAAATCTCTATCTTTCAAATCTTTTAAAAGAAGAATTATCTAAAATAAAAAATATACTATTTTATGGTCCAGAAAATCCACAGGAAAGAACAAGCATAATTTCTTTTAATATTGATAATCATGATCCAGAATTAATTGTAAAAAAATTAGAAAAACAAAATATTGTATTAGCAGTTAGAGAAATTCTAGACAAAAAAATTATTCGTGCGTCTCCACATTTTTTCAATACTGAATCTGAAATAATTCAAGTTGTTAATACAATAAAAAATCTATAGGTTTTCCTGCTCTTCTATTACCATCATTGTTAAAGTTGATTGGATTTTGCTAATTTTTCTAACCTTGTTCGTAATAATCGTACGTAATTTTTCAGCATTATCTGATGATAATTTTAATACAATGTCATATACACCATAAACTCCTTGTACCTCATAGGAAACATCCTCATTTGAAAGGATTCCTTTTACTTCTGCGATGATTGATTCATCAGACCCTAGATCAGAATTTAATAAAACATATGCTGTAGGCACATTTCAGATTCTCATAAAACAGTATTTAACCTTTCACAGATCTTAAAAATTGGTTGATACCACCAAAATTGATTTAATGTGAAACAAATCTTTCATACATTGACCATATCTCAAGACTTCCTAATTTTCCTATTATCTAGTAAGAATAGTTGCAATTCAATGAACAAAATGAAATCTATTTTTTTTATAATTTTTTGATAGCTTGCCAATAATTGGAATCTGATTTCCACAAAACTTGCATTTATTTTCCTTGTCAAGTTTCCAATCTTCTATATCAAAACCATATCTCTTTATCACAATATTATTACATTCTGGACAGTAAGTGTGCTCTAGAGGATGACCTGGAACATTTCCAATATATGCATATTTTAATCCAATTTTTTTTGCAATTTTATGATGCTTTTCCAGAGTTTTAACAGGCGTAGATTCAAACTCCATCATTTTATAATCTGGATGAAAACGTAAAAAATGGATTGGCATCTCGGGCCCAAATAGATCATAAATAAATTTACATAATTTTTCTGCATATTCTAAACTATCTCCAACTTGTGGAATAATAAGATCAGTAATTTCTACATGAATTTTTGTTTTGTCATGGATTTCTAACAGTGTATCAAAAATTGGTTTTGGATCAGGAATCCCAATAAATTTTCTGGTAAAATTAGGTTCAGCATTACCTTTAAAATCAACCGTTATAGAATCCAAAAATTCTCCCATCATTTTTACTGATTCTGGTGTATCGTACCCATTTGATACAAATACATTATACAGATTTTTTTTATGTGCAATTAATCCACAATCTCTTGCAAATTCAATGAATATGGATGGTTCATTGTAGGTATATGCAATTCCATCGGCATCATTATCTAATGCCATTTGTACTACTTGTTCAGGAGTCATATCTGTACCCTCAATCTTTCTTCTTTGACTTATATCATAATTTTGACAATATTTACAAAGCCAATTACATCCTGTTGTAGCAATAGAAAATACCTTAGATCCAGGATTATAGTGAGTCACTGGTTTCTTTTCTATAGGATCAATATGACCAGCAATTACTTTACCATATACAAATAAGTCTAACTTTCCATTTTCATTACCCCGTATTCCACATAATCCAATCTGTCCGTGAGTCATCTCACAATACCTCGCACAAGCAGTACAACGAACCTTATTGTTAGGTAACTTTTCATAAAGAATTGCCTCTTTGTTCATTTCTAATAATTATACATGATTTTCCCATATAAGGTGAATCTATTTTTTCGTAATCCTAAAAGTATGGAAAATTTGAATATCTATATGAGCAAACCTGGAAATATTTGGAGAAAAGTTCATGGAAAAATAACTAAAAAACCAACTAATTTCTCTTGGCTAATTGAAAATAAGCTTGCAGGTTCTGGCATGCCCACATCTTTTGATGAATTTGATTGGATTCTAAAACAAGGAGTTACTTCTATTGTAACTATGACGGAAGATGCATTGCCTGAAGATTGGATACGGGAGATTGGTTATTTACATGTACCAACACCAGATTTTACTGCTCCTGATATCGATAAAATAGATAATGCCGTTGATTTTATCTATGAAAAAATTTCTAATAATCAAGCGGTAATGGTTCATTGCGCCGCTGGAATGGGGAGAGCTGGCACCATATTAGCATGTTATTTGGTAAAATATCAAAAATTCTCCGCAAAAGATGCAATTAATAGGATTAGAAAAGAAAGACCTGGTTCTATTCAATCCGAAATGCAAGAATTGGCTATAACTTTCTATGAAAAACATATTAGAAGTTGATAAACCTATTCAAAATTTGATATCAGCTTTCCATCTACGATTTTGATCTTTAATATTTTATTTTCCTGAAATACTAAAGTCATTCCACCCTCCGAATCAGGATCCTCAACCTTTACAAGTTCTATCATTTTGATTTGATCAAATTTATTCATTCACATTCACCTATTCTGGAATAGATACCGCATCTATCTTCCCATCAACCACTTTGATGAACAAAAATCGGTTATCTTTAAAGATAAAAGTAATTCCCCCTTCCTTATCTGGTTCTTCAACTTCAAGTATTGGTTGTCCAAGTAGACCGTCATATTTTGCCATAATTATTAACTCAAAAAGTTCCTTATATCCCTAATTGACTGTGATTTCTATTTCCTGACTGTTGTCTTTAATATTTCCAGGTTCTGTATAATCATGTTTTTGCCATGAGGCAAAAACCTCAGCTCCAATCCTGTGTTTACCTTTTCCTAAATCTGATGCTTTAAAACTAAATTTTTCATTAAAATCAAATAATTCTTGTCTGACTTCTTCCTCAGATAATCTAATAAATGGCTCAAAATTTTTAGCGACTTGAACCCAAATTCTTCTATCCTTATGCGGATTAACTAATTTGGGATTTCTTGTCCAAAAAATCGCTGCTTTTCTATAGGTATCAATGGTTTTTCCAACCTCTTTTTTCCTAAATCCACCAGAAAGCAGTTTTACCCCGTATTTCAACTTAAAGGACACATCGTTTTTGTTGTACGCCTTAGTCCAATTTACCTCATTAAACGAATTTCTCAGATCTCCTTCTATTGAAAAACTTGCATTAATCTCCACCATATCACCTAAAGCATATTCCTTCTTGATATTTCCCAATTTTATTTCCGAAATTCTACTTTCTGCCATTTCAACCTCTCATAATGATTTATATCCACAATAAGTGCCTTTTCCGAATACATGAACGCTCAAGTTATCAGTTCAGAACCTAAGGAAATTAGCCTTTCTATCACTGAAACCGATATAGGAATTTTATACATAATTCAGCATGAGCTTCTAAAAGAATCCAATATAGATTTTGCAGGAGTTATCGTAAAACATCCTCTTACCAATGAATGCTGGATGAGAATCAGTTCAAATACTAAGCCAATACAAGAAATCAAAAAAGCAACAAATTCAGCTATAAAAATAGCCAATGAATTCAAACAAATATTTAATTCTAAAATTAAGGTAAATTAAATGAAATTTTGCCCCAATTGTGAGGTTAAATTAAAACAAGGTGATTCTGGACTTCAATGTCCAAAATGTGATTACGTATCTGGAAAAGAAATTAAACAATTAAAAAAATCAATCCAAGAAGAATCTGAATCATTGTTTAATGTATTGGCTGAGAATGAAGGTGAAGAGACACTACCTACGATCCAAATTGAATGTATTAAATGTGGAAATGATGAGGCGGTTTGGTGGATGCTACAAACTAGAAGTGCCGATGAACCTACAACTCAATTCTATCGATGTTCAAAGTGTAGATATACTTGGCGTAACTACGCATAACGTTTAACTGGAACATAAATTGAAACTGAAATAGCTTGACTTTTGAAGCAAAAACAAACGGTTCGGATGATCTAAAGGCTATAATTTCAGCTATATCTACACTTGTAGAAGAAGCTACATTTGTTGCAACCGCAGAAGGCATTACTTTTCGAGGAATGGATCCTTCTCATGTAGCTTTAATTGATATTTCTTGGCCTAATTCTGCATTTGAAAAATATGAATGTGATAGCGATATTAAATTTGGAGTTAGAATAGATGAATTTTCTAAACTTATCAAGAGAGCTGATAAAAAAGATAGCATTGAAATAAGTATCTCAGAACAAAACATGTTACTTGTAACAGTTGGTAAAAACAAAAAATACAAAATGCGTCTAATTGAAAGTTCTGCAACAGATACGCCATTACCCAAAATTCCATATGATTCTAAAATCACTTTATCATCATCTAAATTTGATAAAATTCTTGGTGATGTACAAGTTGTATCTGATTATTTGACTATCCATACATCTGATTCTAAAGCAGATTTTTCAGGAAAAGGTGATTCTGGTGAAGTCATAATTGATCTTGAAAAAGACACTGAAGAAATAGGCGAAATAAACTCAAAAGAAGATAGCATTGGTACCTATAGCCTCGAATATCTTAATCCGGTGGTTAAGGCAGTTGGCGCAACGGCAGGTCAAATTACATGTGAATTTTCAAGTTCAAAGCCTCTTAGAATTGAATTCAAAGTTGCAAACATAGGCAGAATCCACTTCTATTTGGCTCCACGTGTAGAAAGTTAAAGCATTTAAAGATTAACTAATGCAGATACCTTAAGTTGAGACTAGTAATAAAATATGGAGGAACATCAATTTCATCAGCTAAAGATATTCTTGCTATTGTAAACCACCTTAATTCATTATCTAAACAAAATGACTTAGTAATAGTTTGTTCAGCCATTAGTGATACAACAGATGATCTAATAGAAATATCAAAATTGATAAAAAATGAAAATAAAGATAAAGCTGATCAATTAGCATCAAAAATTATCAACAGACATAAACAACTCGCTAAGCAAATAATAAAAAAATCAACAATTAGAAAAAAACTACTAGAAAAACTAGAGGTGGATTTTCGGGAACTATCTGCATTAATCGAAGGAATGAGCTTGTTGGGTGAAGTAACTAATAGATCAATGGATTATTTAATTTCATTCGGTGAACGCCTTTCCATAAAATTAATTTCTTTTGCAATTAATGATATCGGTAAAAAATCAATATCTTTAACAGGTAAAGAAGTTGGAATCGTAACAGATTCAAATTTTGGAGAATCTAAACCATTAATGGATACTACAAAATTAAGAGTTTCTAAAACTATTGATTCATTATTTTCAACAAAAACAATTCCTGTAGTAGGTGGATTCGCAGGAGCAGATCAACATGGACACATAACAACATTTGGTAGAGGAGGATCGGACTATACTGCAACAATTATCGGTTCTTGTATAAAAGCTGATGAAATTTGGTTAATGAGTGATGTTGATGGATTAATGACAGCAGATCCAAAAATCGTTAAAACTGCTAAACTTCTTACCGAAGTTTCCTACATTGAAGCTATTGAAATGGCTTTATTTGGGGCTAAACAAATTCATCCACGAACATTTGAACCATTATTAGCAAAAAAAATTCCAATGAGAATAAGAAACTCCTTTAACACATCAAATCAAGGAACATTAGTAACAGATACCCCCTCAGTATCCACAAAAAATACAGTGAAATGTGTGAGCAACATTCGTCACAATGGACTCATTGATATCCGTGGAGGCAGTATGGTGGGCACTCCCGGGACAGCTGCAAAAATCTTCACAACTCTTGCTAAAGGCGGTATTAATGTAATGATGATATCTCAGAATCCCTCCGAATCTAGTATTACCATTGTAGTCAAGAATACTGATCTCGAAAGAGCAGTTAATGTATTAGAAATGGAACTTTTAGGAAAAATAATAAAAAAACTGGAAGTAACCACTGATGTAGCAATCATTGCACTTATTGGTTCAGGTATGCGAGGTACAATAGGAGTAGCTTCTAGAGTATTTGGTGCGATAGAGAAAAAAAAAGTCAATGTTTCAATGATTACACAGGGATCATCAGAACTAAATCTTGCTTTCGTTGTTAAAGATTCCGACGCTAAAATAGCTGTTCAGGCTTTACATGACACATTTGAACTTGATAAAATTAACTAAAAATAAAATCATTTAAAGGAACAAACTTACAGAAATTTATTGAATAAACTAATTGTTATTTTAGTTCTATCTATTTTTGTTGTGGGAATAACAGCAATTTCATTACAACCTGATAATTTTGTAGATGCAAATTCTACCAAAAAAATTCAGTTTACTAAAACTATTACCTCCTCACAAGATCCAGGTCAGGGGAATGAAAATCAACAATTAATTCTAATTCTATCCCCAAATAAAGACACTCTTTATGATGGTTCAATAACATTTTCTTCAAGTGTCCCTGTACAAGTTGCTATTTTGCATGAGATAAGTAGTAACGATGCAAAAGGACAACCAACATGGACAATTGATGGAAATACAATATACGCTTTATCTCTAATTGGTTCTGAAACCAAATCTGATTCTGTTGAATTCACAGGAGCAGCATTAGCATTGCATTCCCTAACCTCAAAAGAATTTACCGCCACTGTAAGTGTCGATGGTTGGATTAGAGGACAACCAACTGAAGTGATAATTCAAAAAATTGAATCAGAAAAAAACCCATCATTATTATTGTCTAGAACAACTGTTCCAGCAACAATACCAATGCATGAGGGACTTTATGATGGTAATTCAACCTATTACATTATTACAGATTCTAGTCACCAAGATTATGCTAAAATGCTTACTCTAAAGCAGAGTTGGAAAGTCGAGCTAGCTCCTGCCCTTAAAAAAATATCAGAGAATAACTTACAAAAAATTTTTATTTTTAAAAATGGAATTAAAGGAACTGGAATAAATGGATTTCAAGGAGAAATTTTTACAAGCACTCCTTATCAAAAATCAGAATACACTTCACTAAACTCTGTTATTGAAGTTTCATGGAAAAAAGGTCAAAATGCAAGCCTCCTCAAATCATCAGAAGAAGTTATAGATGCAGAAAAAAGTGGGAGAGTTGAATTCAATAAAACCGGAGTTGTAATCAACGCACCTCAAATAATATGGCCTAAAGGTCAGATGCTGGTAAGAGAAAGCAAGGAAATTAATGATGATTTAACATTTGGAGGAGGACAAATAATTGAAATTAATAAAGAAGAGATGAAAGTAACATTTGTTGCTCATCGTTCATGGGGACCCGATGGAAAAACAATTTATCATATTATTGTTGATGCAACACCTTCCGGTCCCGCTGAAATGATGGGAGTCCCCACCTCACCCTCATCTTTCAATTCAATCACAAATTCTTCTAAATCTGACCTATTCCAATTCAAAAATGGGATTAAAGGTTCAGGTTCATTAGGATTTCAACCTAGCATATCTACGGGAATTCCTGGTGATGAAAACTATAGTCCCATCTGGCGCGTTTATGTTGTAGAATGGAATAATCCAAAAAATGCAAAACTTCTTGAAACAATATCTGATATCAATTCATCTAAAGCAGCTGATCTAATTTCAGTTAATCTTGCTCGCACCATGAATAGTGACACTATAGTAGATTTCCCTATTATAGATCCGTTCCAATAAAAAATAAAATCACTAAACGGATAAATTACTTAACATAATATTTATTGTGAATTGCTTGGTAAACTCTACATTGTAGGTGTTGGTCCTGGTCACCATGATCATATGACATTTAGAGCAAAACAAGTAATTGGAGAAAGCGATACAATAGTAGGCTATGAGACATATGTCAATCTAGTTCAGGATCTTATTGGGGGTAAAACAATTCATCGTTATGCAATGACTCAAGAAGTGGAACGTGCACGTCAATGTATCGATTTAGCTAAATCAGGTAAGATAGTTTCATTAGTTTCAAGTGGAGATCCAGGAATCTATGGAATGGCAGGATTAATCTATGAAACACTTGCAGAATCAGGTTGGGATCCAAAGAATGGTTTAAAAGTTGAAATAATTCCAGGCGTCTCTGCTTTAAACTCATGTGCATCCATAATTGGTTCTCCACTGATGACAGATTTTGCCGTAGTAAGCATGAGTGATTTATTGGTACCATGGGAAATCATAGTAAAAAGAGTCGAGGCGGCAGCACTAGGTGATTTTGTAATTGTAATCTATAACCCTGCAAGTAAAAAAAGAATACACCAACTAGAAGATACCCGAAAAATTCTTTTAAAATACAGGAAATCTACAACACCTGTAGCTATAATCAAAGGAGCATTTAGAGATTCAGAAACAATTGTTATGACGAATTTAGAAGATCTTCCTAATCACTCCGATCAATTAGGAATGATTAGTACAGTGATTATTGGAAATTCTTCAACTTATACCTACAAAGATTTAATGATTAATCCACGAGGATACAAATCAAAATACAATCTAGAAGAACCAGCAAATCCAAAACTTCAGATCTAATAACTCTTTTTTATTGAGTCAAACAATTCTTCACTTAGATTCAACTTTTTACGAATTGGCGAAATGATCTTTACTAAATATTCTCCAACAGTTTGTTTGAGATCAGTTGGATGTAATTTTTTTTCAGCAAAATCCGACTCGAGTTGATTATAATCTGAAAACACTACATTTCCACCAAATTTATCTGGTCTTTCAACTTTCATTTCATCGAATTCATGAAAAATAATACTTCTTGCAATTTCTAATAAAGGATTATTTTGAATATTTGATTCTTCACACCATGCCTTTTTGATCTTTGTTCTTATTTCATCATCTGAATTATGAATAAAAATTCCAGAGTTTGGATCTGATTTACTCATCTTTCCTAAAATCTGAGAATCGTTTGTATCCAACGGTTTTAAAAGACCAGGTAATAATTTATGATGGACAATAACCGGCACCTTCCATTTCATTTTTGGGAAAATTTCTCTAACAAGCATATGGATCTTTCTTTGATCCATCCCAGCATGTGCTATATCGACATCTAAGAAATGAATATCTACAGCCTGCATTGGTGGATATAGCAATTTTGCAAGATCTATTTTTTCTTCATTTTCTGTTCTACCCATAATTGTGAGAGTTCTCATTGTTCTTGCAAGAGACATATTTTTAGTAAATTTAATAAGTTCTGACCAGTACTCTGGTTTTTCTTTGTAAAGCTCGGATCCCAAAACAACTTTAACTTTAGGGCATACCACTTTGAAGGCATCGTGATAATATTTTGAAACTTTGGTGATTACTTCCCAATTCCCCCCAAGTTTATCATTGATCAAAGTATGCCAATCTGCAAGAAATACAGTACAATTTACACCTGCGGCAATGAAATCATTAATCTTGAAGCCTGTGCTAATTAAACTTCCTAAATGTAAGAATCCTGAAATTTCTAACCCAATGTAATGTTTTGGGGAAGAATTTGTTTGGAATAAATCAAGCAATTCATCATGTGTGATTACTTCCTCTGTAGGAGGTCTTTCAATTAATTCTACTTTTTCTGTTATATCCAAATCAAAACAACTTTTAGATGTAGGCCTATAAAGTTATTTCAAAATAATAAATTAATTACAATTTACATGTTTTGAAACACCCTAATAATTTATTAAACTATCATAAAGAGGATTAAAATTTAAAAATTATCAAATATTTGTTACAAAAGACTTCAACAAACCTCAAATTGATCATAAGACAATTAAAATTCCGATTATTCTTAAAAAAATAATTAAGATTTTAGATTATAAAATTCAAAAATAACATTCTAAATAGATTTCAAAAAATTTCCTTATTTAGACCAATTTTTATTATTCTTTAATAAATTAAAAAAACTTGATTTAGATTGATTGAAGATAAACAGAAACTAATAGATCAGAGAATATTTAAAACCATAGAAAAATTTACACGTTTTAAACAATGGAATTCCTTCATGCAGCTATCAATAGAAGCTAAAATTGATCATCAGACATTAACTAATCACATTGCTCAATTCATCAAATATGGTACTATTGAAGAGTATGAAGGAAAAAATAAATCTAGATTATTTTGTATTTCTGGACATCATGATGATATAGAGTATCATGAAAAATTTAGGAGATTTTTACAAAATGATTCAATGAGTAAAGAAAACGCAGAAGAAAAACTTTGTTCTATATTCAAATTAGGAATAAACGATCTCTACTGTAAATTTTAATTAAAAATTAGATAATAATTTTTCCAATCAAATTATTTTGAAATCATATCTCTTAATTTTAATTTAAAGTTTGGATATGTTACTTACAATTTTTTTTATGCTTTCTAAGCTCTTCTAAAGAATCAAACTCTGTACCACATGCTCTGCACTTTTCTTTCTTTTTACCATGTGCAACATCCTGATGTTTTTTTAATCTCTCATGATCAGAAAGCACAGTTCCACACTTTTTGCACTTTGTCTCATTTGAATTACCAAACAATCCCATAATTAGTCTACTACCATCTACTAGAAAAACTAATTTTTAATGGAGACTATTTTTTAGGCTTAATATTAATAAAGTAAATAAATTCGACCTAACAATCCACTTTTTGAGAATGCTTTCATAGGTGAAAAATCTTAACACAACTGTGGTTTCTAAACAATTTAAAGAACAATTTCGTAAATTTTGTACTGATAATAATGTTGAATGGAATGACAAAACAAGAAAATGGAATAAACCATTTCATCCTAACATAAAAAATATTTGGATCTTATCAGATCAAGGTGATTTCCTGAATTCATTACATCCAAAAGAAAAAGGTTATTATGAATCTAAATTTCTAGGATGGAAACTTGGAGTAATAAAAAAAGAATATTGTTTTTGGTGTGGTAGAATCATTAGTCAAAAAAGATCTACTTCGAATTCAGATCTAGTTAAATTTTGTAATCCATCTCACAGAAAAGCATTTGGTAAAGTAAAAGCTGATCAAGAAAAACTAGGAAAAATATTTGCAACTGAATGATATTATTCGCTTTTTGATTCTTCTAATTGTTTTCTCGGTTTAATACTAAGATAAAATGCATGCGAGCTAATTATGAATGCTGCAAGAAAAATTTTGGTTGCAAAAACTAGATTCCATGGTCGATTTGGATCAGGATAAGCAATTGATAACATGTCAATATCGGGAACATTACCCTCAATAAAACCGGCCGTTATCTTTGCATTTAAAACCGTGAAATTGTATAGAACTTCATATAATGTAATGATTGAAAAACTTAACAACATTAGTTGAAGCAATGCCATTTTCCAACCCACAATTTTATTTTCTGCAGTCCTTTTCCATCCTATTCTTGATACACAATACCATCCAATAATTGTAGAAAAAAACATCCAAGTAGAAATCCTTGAAAAATTTTCCAATGGTATGAAAGTATTCTGTATTGCTTCACCCATAACATATGTACCATTTTTCATCCATTCTTCCATAGTAACATAAACTCCAAAAACAAGTGTTGAGACCATAATGAATCCACAAACATAGAAGACATACAAAAAAACTTTGTAACCTGCCTCTGATTTTTCTAGATGATGAGGTTTCATTATGGAGTTTGCCTAATTTTGAAATATAAAAATTCATGCCTATTTCAAGAGATTTATAGACTGGTCGTCAAGAATTTTATTATTGAAAATTGCAATTAATGTACCAATAATAAGCAAAGAAGAAATCGCTGTGGTGACTTCAATTCTTAAAGATGGAGCTCTTACGTCTGCATCTAATCAAGGAGGTAAATATGTTAGAGAATTTGAAAAATTAGCATCATCATTTGTAAAATCAAAATATGCTATTGCAGTAAACTCTGGAACTGCTGCTCTGCAAGCAGCACTATATGCAATGGATATAAAAAAGGGAGATGAAGTATTGATACCATCATTTACATTCGTTGCAACCGCAAATTCTGTTGTTTCTACTGGAGCTAAACCCGTCTTTGTTGACATTTTGAAAGAAAATTTTACCATGGACCCTGATGATCTACAAAAAAAGATTACTAAACGAACCAAAGCAATAATACCAGTTCATCTTTATGGCAATGTTGCTCTTATTGACAGAATTTCAGAAATTGCTAAAAAACACAATTTATCAGTCATAGAAGATTCAGCACAATCATTAGGTTCTACTTACAAAGGAAAACATACTGGTACATTTTTTGATTTGGGTTGTTTTAGCATGTATCCTGCAAAGGTAATGACTTCAGGAGAGGGAGGATTTATTGTAACTAACAATAAAAAACTAAGAGATAGATTGTTAATGATAAGAAATCATGGAATGATTCATGGATATGATACTAAAATTCTTGGATTGAATCTAAGATTGCCAGAAATCAGTGCTGCAATTGGAACTATCCAAATGAAAAAACTATCCAAGTTTCTTAAAGTTAGACAAAGGAATGCAAATCTTTTAACTGAATTAATTACTGATTCTAATGTTATACTTCCGCATCAGCGAACTCATGAAATTGTAAACTGGTATCTTTATACAATAGCTAGTTCAAAGAGAAATAAAATTATGCAGAAACTTAATGCTAAAGGAATTGGTGCAACTTCTTACTATTCCATACCAGTTCACAAAACACCATTTTACAATCAAAAAATTCATCTCCCAATCACTGAATGGGCTGCTTCACAAGTTTTATCTCTTCCAATACATCCAAAAGTTACAACAAGAAATATTAAATTTATTGCAAAAACATTGTGTAATATACTAAATGAATAGCCTTGAAAATATTATCGGTGAACTATGTAAGGCAATATTGCCAATTCCTGAAGAATTTTACTTAGGAAATAGTAATTCTTCTATTGCGATTTGTACGCTATCAAGTATAAACTTGTTAAAAAAAATTTCAAATTCTGACCTTATGAGTCATATTTCAATTGTTGGAAGATTACTTTCAGAAAATAAGGGAATTGATTCTATAATTAAGTATGTTAACGAAAATAAAAAAACTAAAACGATCATAGTATGTGGCAAAGAAGTTGAGGGTCATAAAGCTGGTCATTCTTTATTTGAATTACATAAAAATGGAATTGATGATACCGGAAGAATAATCAATTCTACTAGTCCTCAACCATTCCTTAATTCCACAAAACTTGAAATTGATTATTTTAAAAAGGAAATTAATCTTGTAAACTTAATAAATGAATCAAATTTTGATACGATAAAAAAGCTTATAATCTAATATCCATTTCTTTGTCTTTCACGATTTATCTCATTTTTTTTCTTATATTCTTCAAGAATATCATCTGGAGTTAGATTCAATTCTAATGATGCCTGGACTACAAAATGCCAAATATCAATTAATTCTTCTTTTGCTTCAGATACATTAAAAGGAATTGGAGTTTTCCACCATTTCCAATTTGTTGTTCTTTGTAATTCTACTGCTTCATGCATTATTGCAGTACATAATGCAGAAATTCTACCTTCAGGATCCTTCGGATATTTATCCAATTTGATCATTTCTGCTAAATTTTTTTGCATTTTGAATATACTTTCTAATCTATCTTCTTTAGAAGTCTCTGATTGCAATACTTGCTACTTACAAAATAAATGAACTTAAATCTTCTTAGAAACGAATCATTTTTTCATATAGTCTAACTCGTTTTGAAATATCTGTTTTTTTAATTTGTAATAATCCTTCTAATCCATAATTTTCTACAGCAAAGGAACCCAAAACATTTCCATAGATTACAGCTTTTTTCATCGTTGACAAACTGGTGGAATTTTTATTAGCAAGGTATCCTATCATTGCACCTGCAAAGGAATCCCCTGCGCCAGTAGGATCAACAACATCTTCTAATGAAAATCCCACAGAAGGAAATATGACATCATCCAAAAACATCAGCGAACCATGTTCTCCTTTTTTAATAATAACATATCTTGCGCCCCACTCCATCATTTTTTTTGCACATTTTATCAAATTGAATTCTTTTGTAAGAAGTTTAGCTTCCTCATCATTTATTACAACTGCATCTACCTCTTTGATCATCTTGATTACTGACTCTCGTTTTGTGGATATCCAAAATTCAATAGTATCACACATTGAAAATTTTACTTTATCAAATTCTTTAATTAAAGAAATGTTCTGGTCAGGATCATTATTTGCTAAATAAACAAATTGTGATTTTTTATATTCTTCTGGAACAATTGGTTTAAAATCTTCTAATACATTAAGCTCAGTTTTTATGGTTTTTCTATTACTTAGAGTATTATCATAGCTTCCATCATAGCGAAAAGTTTTACCTTCTTTGATGGTTAATCCCTTTAAATCAAGATATTTTGATAAAATTTTGTGATAACTAGGAGGGAAATCTTTTCCAACAACGGCAATTAATCCAGTGTTTACAAAATTACTTGCGGATATGGCTGCAAATGTTGCTGCCCCACCCAGGACATCCTTCAGAATTTTTTTAGGTGTTCTAATTGTATCTAAAGCAGTTGAACCAAAAACCGTTAACATTTCACAAAAAATTAATTTTGCTGTATAAATTCTCTTGCCTGGTCAGGTGTAGGGTAAAATAGAAAAGGCACATCAATAGTTGTAAAAAATACATTATATTTTGTAACTCCACTTATCTTTACAATTGAATTATCTTTTGAATCGATGTTGGAATCTTTTAGGTAGGTTCCACTTGCAGAACTTTTACCTAATGGAGGAAGAACAAATGGTTGCAGACTACCACTTCCAATTATTTTCTCTTCAGATATTATCAAAAATTGGGTTTCTCCCGCGGTTAAAACTAAAAGTGATGGATTGTTAAATTCTAATTCAATATTATGCATTGACCCTTGTGAATTCTCTATAGGTTGATTACGCGTAATAGTTGCATTTATCTGTGATACTAAGACATACTGAGAATATCCAAAAATACAAAGACCAATTACTAATACAATAATTATTATCTTTCTTGATCTCATAACATATGATAAAAAATTGATTTTTAAGTTTAAAGGAAAAAAATCCAATAAATTTGTGTAAAATTTTTGATCTATTCTCTAAGGTCATTAGAGCTACCAGAATAAATCAAAACATTTCGATTTATGATTAATGGCTAGAATTAAAATCAGGCTCGGAGATAATGAAATCGAGGTTGAATCTAGAGATTTTTATGTTGATAACCAAACTTTAGGAGAACTTATTCAAAATATTTCTCAATATTTGA
>Ga0210139_1000078_pt1 | contig 16014 bp, 16 predicted proteins | sample Browns_TuleB_D2_FD_184855 | JGI IMG/M metagenome (GOLD analysis project Ga0210139, IMG submission 184855) | Wetland microbial communities from San Francisco Bay, California, USA, that impact long-term carbon sequestration - Browns_TuleB_D2 (SPAdes) | ecosystem: Environmental > Aquatic > Marine >... | reverse complement strand
ATCGCCTGTCCGAACCAGGACCCGGATTTCCGGGATCGCTTCGCCTTCCCGATCAGCCATCGCCCCGATCTCGGCCAGGGGTCCTTGCAGATTCCGTTGAACGTCGTTGCTGAGTGCCTTGAGCGGCGAAATATACACCACCCGGGTCTCTGCGGACAGCCGGCCCGAAATCCCGTCTCGAATCAGCCGGTCGAGGCAGGACAGAAATGCGGCCAGCGTCTTGCCGGACCCGGTCGGGGCCGCGATCAGCGTGTCCCGGCCCTCGATAATCGAGGGCCAGCCGAGGCGCTGGGCCTCGGTCGGCGACGAAAACCGCCGGGCAAACCATCGGGACACGAGCGGCTGAAAGGGGGAAAGCGACATCGGGCGAATTGCCTCAGGACTCCGAAATGTAATAGTATAGCCGTAACGATACGCTTTCTTACGGACGCATTCAAGATGGAAACCCAACTCAGGGACCTCTCCCAGCTCAAGATCGAACGCCAGGGGAACGGCCATGCGCCGAGCCCCCGGAAGGGCTTCGGAAAAACCGCATGGATCGCGATTGCAGTCGTGGTGGCGATAGCCCTTGTCGCCGCTTCCCGTTTTTTGGTTTCAGCACCCCCGACCGTTCGGGTCGCCACGGTCGCCAACATCAAGGCGGATCAGTCGATTCCGGTATTGATCGCCAGCGGTTACGCGGTCGCCCAGCGCCGCGCTGCGGTCGCCTCGAAGGGGACCGGACGGCTGGTCGAACTCCGTGTAAAAGAGGGCGATCGGGTGAAAAAAGGGGAGATCATCGCCCGATTGGAAAGCGCCGACATGGCTGCTGCCTTGGCACGGGCCCGGGCAAACCGGAGCGTGGCCGCCGCCGGGCTGGATCAAGCGAAGGCCGAGGAAACGGATGCGACGCTTTCCTATAAACGGAATAAGAGCCTGGTGGCCTCGGAGATGATCTCGCAGGCCGACTTCGAAGCGGCCGAGGCCCGATTCCATCGCGCCCTGGCCTCGGTCGCCTCGGCCGAAGCCGGAGTCAAGGCGGCTGACGCCGCCGTGCAGGCTGCGCGCGTGGATGTGGAAAATACGATCATCCGCGCCCCGTTCGATGGAACGGTTCTGACGAAGAATGCCGATGTGGGAGAGGTCGTCGCCCCGTTCGGTTCGGCCAGCTCGGCAAAGGCCGCCGTCGTGACGATGGCCGATATGGATTCCCTGGAAGTGGAAGCGGACGTGTCGGAATCAAACCTTGGGAAAATCCATACGGGCCAACGATGCGAGATCATTCTCGATGCCTATCCGGATTCAAGGTACGACGGTGCGGTCGAGGCGATCGTCCCCACGGTCGATCGGGCCAAGGCCACCGTACTGACGAAGGTCCGGTTTCTTAATCGTGACGAGAGGGTATTGCCCGAGATGAGTGCCCGGGTCTCTTTCCTATCCGATCCGCTTCCCGGTAACGATCAAAACGCCCGCATTGCAATTCCTCCCTCGGCGGTGGTCACGCGCAGCGGGGGGGCTATTGTATTCGTCGTCCAGGGTGAACGTGCCGTGGAGCGGCCCGTTGAAGCCGGGGAGCCGGTCGGCGGTTATGTCGAGATCAAGAGCGGTCTCCAGACGGGCCAACGCATCATTCTCAATCCGCCCGACGGGCTTCGGTCCGGCGACCGAATTCGGATCGTAACGGAATAGATCACCGCCGGCGTACGAATCGCACACGGCGAGCGACGGGCGTAGATTCATTTGGCCCTGCCCGTGTAATCGAGGATCGGGATTGACCCGCACGCAGGCGGGTCGCAGGAATATCGCAGGAGCGAAGCCCGCCCGGAGGCCCCTGAAAAAGGAAGCCGGTTCGCGGCTGTGCTGCGGGAGGCGCGGGGTGTGGGGGCACCGGAGGACCTGTTTTTTTCCTCGCCGCACGGGCCCCCACAAACAACTAACGGCGACGCAAGCCCCTGGATCCCAGCGAGCAAGGCGAGCGAGAGGGGGAGGCTCCATCTGGCTCTGCCAGTGGAGGGGGCGACGCAAGCCCCTGGATCCCAGCGAGCAAGGCGAGCGAGAGGGGGAGGCTCCATCTGGCTCTGCCAGTGGAGGGGGCGACGCAAGCCCCCATAAAATAGTGTCCGAGCCACTGATCGAAATCAACGAGGTCTCCAAATCCTACCGGCGCGATCGGCTCGAGATCCCGGTCCTGCGTGATATTTCTCTCACAGTTCCCAACGGGGAATATCTTGCGTTGATGGGGCCATCCGGGTCCGGGAAGACCACACTCCTGAATCTGATTGCCGGCATCGACCAACCTGACCGCGGGAAGATCCGAGTCGCCGGAAATGAGATCGGGCAGATGGATGAGTCCGCGCTGGCCTTGTGGCGGTCCCGCCATGTCGGATTCATTTTTCAGTTATATAATTTGATCCCCGTGCTCACGGCTTTTGAAAACGTGGAACTCCCCCTGCTGTTGACCTCGCTTACCCGTAAGCAGCGTCGGGAACATGCCGAGCTGGCCCTTCGGGTCGTCGGACTCACGGATCGGAGGGACCACTACCCGCGGCAGCTCTCGGGCGGCCAGGAGCAGCGGGTCGCGATCGCGCGGGCAATCGTGACCGACCCGACCATCCTGGTCGCGGACGAGCCCACCGGGGATCTGGACAAGGCTTCGGCGTTTGAGATTCTCGATCTTTTGGAACGTCTGAATACGGATTTCGCAAAGACGATCGTGATGGTAACGCACGATCCCCGGGCGGCCGAGCGGGCCCGCGTGGTCCGTCAGCTGGATAAGGGGACCCTGATCTGAGGGGGCGGCGCGCCGTCAAGCCCACACTCGGCCATTAAAACCATGCAGCTTCTTCATCTGGTTTTCAGAAACCTTTTCCGCCACAAACTCCGGACCGTCCTGACCGTTCTGGGCATCGCCATCGCGATCCTCTCTTTCGGGATGATCCGGACCGTCATCGCAATGTGGTATTCCGGTATCGAGGCCTCCTCCCCGAACCGATTGATCACCCGGAACGCCATCTCTCTCATTTTCCCCCTCCCCATCGCCTACCGGAATGCAATCACAGCCGTTCCGGGGGTCACCGACCTATCCTACGCACAGTGGTTTGGCGGGATTTACATTGACGAAAAACACTCTCAATTCCCACAGATCGCCGTGGACGGTTCGACCTGGTTCAAGGTGGCTCCGGAAAACCAAATTTCGGATGCCGAGTTGACCGCATTTATGAGGGAGCGGAACGCCGCCATCGTGGGCGTCCAGCTGGCCCGGCGCTTCGGATGGAAGGTCGGCGACACCGTCCGGATGCGGAGCATGATCTACTCCGGCGACTGGGACTTTGTTATTCGCGGAATTTACACCGGGGCCAAGAAGACAACCGATGAAACCCTGTTTTTCTTTCATTGGGAGTACCTGGACCAGAAACTTCGGCAATTGGAACCCTGGCGCGCGGGCCACGTCGGGTGGTACGTGGTGAAGATTGCCGACCCGGACCGGGCCGCGGCCATCAGCCAGGCAATCGACGCGCGATTTAAAAATTCGCTGGCCGAGACGCGTACCGAAACGGAGGAGTCCTTCATCCAGGGATTCATCTCGATGAGCGACGCCATCCTGATCGCGCTGCGCATCGTCTCGATCGTGATCATCGGCGTGATCCTGGCGGTGCTCTCCAACACGATGGCCATGACCGCTCGGGAACGGCTGTCCGAATATGCGGTGCTCAAGACGCTCGGTTTTCGGACCAGACATCTGATCCTATTGATTGCGGGAGAGTCGGTTCTGATCGCCCTGGCGGGCGGGCTGATCGGGATCGGGCTGATCGGCCCGACGGTTTCGGGGTTCGACGCCGTGATGACCAGCACCATCGGAGCCATGTTCCCGATTGTGGGTGTCAGTATCGCCACACGCTCCGTCAGTTTGTTGATGGCCCTCGGTGTCGGCCTGGCCGCGGCGATCTTCCCCGCATGGCGGGCGGCCACGCTCCGAATCGTGAACGGGTTGAGAAGGATTGGATAACAAACCTTGACTCCCATCCCCTTTAGTTACAGTCTCCGCAACATCTGGACCCGGCGGCTGACCACGGCCCTCACGGCCGGGGGAATCGCCATGGTGATATTCGTGTTCACGGCCGTCCTGATGCTGGCCTACGGGCTCGAGAAGACTCTCGTGGCCACCGGCTCCGATGACAACGCGATCGTGATCCGAAAGGGATCCCAGTCGGAAATGATGAGTCTCATCGACCGCAACGCGGCCAACGTGATCCGAAACCAGCCGGAAGTGGCGACCGGTTCCGATGGAAAACCCCTGGCCGCCGCCGAGGCGGTCGTCCTGATCAGCATGGCGAAACAGGGCAACTCCCAGCCTGCCCACGTCCAGGCCCGCGGGATCGAGCCCGAATCGCTGACCATGCGCCCCCAGGTCAAGTTGACGGCCGGGCGCTTGTTTCGACCGGGAACCTCGGAGATCATCGTGGGGGCATCGGCCGCCCGGCGATTTGAGGGCTTGGGACTCGGCCAGACGGTCCGGTTCGCGATGCGGGACTGGACGGTGGTCGGTCGGTTCGAGGCCGGGGGATCCGGCTTTGAATCCGAGATCTGGCTGGATTCCGAGCAGCTTCTTCAGGCCTTTCGAAGGCCTGTTTTTTCCTCCGTCACCGTTCGCCTCGCCGACCGTTCCGCATTTGATCCGCTGGAGGATCGGTTGGAGGGGGATCCGAGATTCAATCTGGAGGTGAAACGGGAAAAGGTATTTTACGCCGATCAATCCGCGATGATGGCCGGCTTTATCCGGGTCCTGGGTATCTTCGTCACGGTCATATTCAGCGTCGGCGCGATGATCGGAGCCATGATCACAATGTACGCCGCCGTGGCCAACCGGACGATGGAAATCGGGACGCTTCGCGCCCTGGGATTCCCCCGCCGGAGCATTCTGATCGCGTTCCTGATCGAATCGCTCTTGCTTTCCGCGATCGGAGGGTCGGCCGGATTGGTGATGGCTTCCCTGCTTCAAAACATGACCGTTTCAACGACCAACTTTACCACGTTCTCCGAAATCGCCTTCCGCTTTGCGCTCTCTCCCGTCATCGCTCTGGAATCGATCACCTTCGCCCTGATGATGGGTTTCCTGGGCGGTTTTCTTCCGGCCTTCCGCGCCGCACGCCAGAACATCGTTAACTCCCTCCGCGCGGTTTGAACCGTCGTCGAATCCCTCGGCGGCTAATCCACCCCCCCCGATCGGGCTCCTTGATGAGCCTTCGTTAGAAATCGGGCTTCGCATCCAAATACGGGGATACCTTCGCCATGACTTGCCACAAGGCGTTTATTCCCTTATAATAACCTTCGCTCCTGTTTTGATCCGGTTTCGCCGCTGATCCTCCAATCCGATCCATGCGGGACGGACATAACCATCATTGATCAACAAAACCCTTATCCGCCATGGCGACTGGTAAAAATTCTTACGATTCCGGAGCGCTTCCCGTTTACTCCCTTGTCATCCCGATCTACAATGAGGAGGCCAACATCCCCTTGCTGGTTCCCAGCCTGCTGCCGGTTATGGAGAAGTTGCGGAAGCCGTTTGAGATTATCCTCGTTGACGACGGAAGTAACGATGGAAGCTACGAACGGATGGTCCATTTCTCCGAAATCTATCCACAGCTGGTTCTGGTCAAATTCCGCAGTCGTTCCGGGCAGACGGCGGCTTTCGATGCCGGCTTCCGGCTCGCCCGGGGAAGCGTCGTCATCACCATGGACGGCGATCTCCAGTACGATCCGTCGGATATCTTGAAATTGATTCCCTATCTCGAGTCGGCGGACGTCGTCTGCGGCTGGCGAGAGCGGCGGGCGGACACGCTGGTTCGGCGCGCCTCTTCGGTAATCGCCAACGCGATTCGAAACTCGCTGAGTCAGGAGCAAATCCAGGACGTGGGTTGTTCGCTCCGGGTCTTCAAACGGGAAAGTCTAAAGACGTTGAAGCTACACAACGGAATGCACCGGTTTCTTCCGACCCTTCTCAAGCTGGACGGATTCAAGGTGGTCGAGGTCCCGGTTCAGCATTTCCCCCGGCGGTACGGGCTGTCGAAATACAACATCCGCAATCGGGCCATCCGGTCGTTCGTCGATCTCCTGGCGGTCCGCTGGATGAAGCGCCGCTGGCTTACGTACGAGATTGAGGAGGTCAAGCAATGCGGTGGGACTTTTGGATCGCACTCGGACTGATTGCCCAGTTGTTTTTTTTCAGCCGGTTCCTGATCCAGTGGATGGTCTCCGAACATCGCGGGATGAGCGTGGTGCCCCCGGTCTTCTGGTATCTCAGCCTGGGGGGCAGCATCCTCCTCCTCGCCTACGCCGTGCACATCAAGGACCCCATCTTTATTCTGGGACAGGCCACGGGCTCCGTCGTGTACATCCGGAACCTCGTGCTGATTACCCGGAACAACACGTCCTGACGTAATGCCCTTCTGGCCGATCTGGATCGCACTCCTCTCCGCCTCTCTTTTTTTCTTCCCGCCAGGGACCGAGCGGCCGCCCATGTTCATGGAATATTTCTATTTGGAATCATCCCGTGAAATGCTGGGCCACGGCGATTGGATCACCCCGACGTTTAACGAGGCCAGCCGCTTCGATAAACCGATCCTGTTTTACTGGATCGTGATGCTCGCTTTCAAGTTTCTCGGCCCGGGCCTCGGAGCCGCACGGCTCGTTTCGGCCGTCATGGCCCTGGGCGTCCTGGCGCTGACCTACGCCTTGGGGAAATCTCTGTACGGTGTTTCAGCCTCCCGATGGGCCGTTCTCGTTCTCTTGACGACGCCGCTCTTCGTCCTTTTCGCTCGAACGGCCATTCCGGACCTCACGGTCACTTTCTTCGTAACACTGGCCGTGTTCGCCTTTCATCGCGGGGTCGCGTCATCCCCGCCCCGGGCCGGCTGGCTCTTCCTTTTTTACGCTGCCGCCGCTCTCGGAACCTTGACGAAAGGCCCCCTGGCCATCCTGCTCCTGGGACTGGTCGTGACGGGATTTTTCATGATCTGGAAGGAGCGGCCCTCCCTGCGCGAGCTCGCGCCCGGCACCGGGATCGTGATTTTTCTGGCTGTATTTCTTCCTTGGTTCATCCTCATGGTCGTGAGACACGGCCCCGCCTACCTGGACTACATCTGGAATATCCAGCAGAAGGCGGCCGCGGGCGAGGCGCGATACGCCTGGCACTTCTACCTCCGACATTTCTTCTGGGACTTTCTGCCCTGGAGCCCTCTCGTGGCGGCTGGATTGGGCGTCTTCTGGAAGCACCGGAATGACCTGACCGCGGAAAAACGCCTCCCCGTTCCCTGGGTGATCACGATCATGGTCTTCTTTTCACTCGCCAGCCTGAAGGCCATCCGTTATCTCTTACCTCTTACACCGGCCTATGCGCTTCTGGCCGGCTGGTTTATCGATCGAGCCATGAAATCCGCCGGGACTTTTGAAGCGAGGGTGCTGCGTCTTGTCGGTTTGATCACGGCCGGAGCCGGGCTTCTGGCCGGTGGGCTGCTCGCGGTCGTGCTGACGGCCGGGCGGGAATGGTCCGGTCGGATTTCGGGAGCCGGCTACGTCTGGTCCGGGCTGCTCGCGACGACCGCGGTTGCGTTGCTTGTCGCCGCAGTCCGACGCTCTGCCCGCGGGCAGGCCTACGGGATTGCCGGCGTGATGGCCGCAGGGCTGCTCGCGTACTTCAGCTGGGTTCCCGGTTTGGTGGGTCCGTCGCCGGCCGCGGTGCTTGCGGCACGGATCAATGCCGATCGCCCGCCCGGGGCCGCGTTTGCCGTATATCACATGGAAGTAAACGAATGGGTCTACGAAGCCGGACCGCCGGTTGTGTCGTTGACGAACCGAGAGGAACTGGAACGTTTTCAGGCGGCCCATCCCTCGGGATTGGTCGTCATGACCCAGGCGGACCTTGGAACATCGGGGGTCAAACGGACGGTCGTGGCGCACGCTGCCCAATACAAGCGACTTCGTTGGAAACCCGCCGCCTCCGGACCCCTGCTCGACCGGCTGGAACGCGATCGGGAGGATCTTTATCTCACCGCCGGTCCGGTCCCGGTCGATCGCTGAGCCCCCTTGACAACGGCGGCGGCCATCGGATACCATACCAACTGGTAGGTATCTTTATGAGGACGGCTCGGACCCTTTCCCCCGCGAGGGACAAACTGCTCGACGCGGCCCAACGGCTAATGCTGGCCAAAGGGTATCCCGCCACCACGGTCGATGAGATCTGCGAAGCGGCCCGCTTGACGAAAGGGAGCTTCTTTCACTATTTTGACAGCAAGGAAGACTTGGCCAAAGCGCTCCTGGATCGTTACGCTCCCTCCGGCCGGCCATCGGGACCGGCGTCCCCATCGATGAAGGAGCGCGATCCCCTGGAACGGGTGTTTGACTACCTGGACTTCTGGGCCCGGTTTCACGAAGGTCCGCACGGTCGGAACGGCTGCTTACTGGGGAACTTCGCCCAGGAGCTCTCGGACACGCATCCGGAGATCCGATCGATGTGCGCGAGGCGTTTCGATGAATGGGCCGCGATTTTCAAACGGTCACTCGACGAAGTCAAGATAAAGCATCGACCCAGCGTCCCCCTGAACACTCAAGGCATCGCGGAGCACTTCATCGCCGTGCTGGAGGGTTCGCTCATTCTGGGCAAGGCGCACCGGGATATGGGAATGGTCCGAAGAAATCTGCGCCATTTTAAACGGTACCTGAAATTGCTTTTTCAAGCGTAAAAGAGATCCCCAAGCGAGGGAGGAGATCACGCGAGGAATTCCATGCTCGAATGGATTACCCTGAACGAATCGAACGGCGGCCTGGATACCGCTGAGGGGGGCCCTCCGGAATCGTCGTTCGCTTCGGACGACGCCCTGCTGGATGCGTATTCGAAGGCGGTCGTGGCCGCAGCCGAAGGGATCAGCCCCTCGGTGGTCAATATCGAGGTGCATGCGTCCCCCAAGGGGAATGCCCTGGTCGATCCGCGCCGCCCGCTGGAACGCCGTGGAACGGGCTCCGGCTTCATTTTCACGACGGACGGACTGATTCTCACCAACAGTCACGTGGTGCATAACGCCGCCGAGATCGAAGTGACGCTCTCGGACGGTCGCCGGTTTGTGGCCGATGTCATCGGCGACGATCCGGGGACGGACCTGGCGGTGATCCGGATCTCGGCCCCGGGGCTCTCGCCCGCCCCGTTGGGCGATTCCAAAAAAATCCGCCCGGGCCAGCTGGTGATCGCCATCGGGAACCCGTACGGATTTCAAACGACCGTGACCGCCGGCGTGGTCAGCGCACTGGGCCGTTCGCTGCGGTCCCGTTCCGGGCGGTTGATTGACGATGTGATTCAGACCGATGCCGCGCTCAACCCCGGCAATTCGGGTGGACCCCTGGTGAATTCCCGCGGCGAGGTCATCGGCGTGAATACGGCCGTCATCCTGGGTGCTCAGGGAATCTGTTTCGCGATCGGGATCGACACGGCGAAATTCATCGCGGCCCGATTGATTAAAGACGGACGGGTCCGGCGGGGTTACATCGGCGTCGCCGGACAGAACGTTCCGCTCCACCGGCGCCTCGTGCGGTTCCACAATCTGCCGGTTGAAAGCGGCGTCCTGGTCGTTTCCATCGAGAACGGCAGCCCGGCCCAAAAGGCCGGCCTTCTCGAAGGCGACGTGATCATCGGCTACGTTGACCGTCCGATCGCCGGGATCGATGATCTGCACAAGGCCCTGACCGACCAGCAGGTCGGACAGAAGGCGACCTTGACGGCGGTTCGCCGGACGGAAATGATCCGGCTCGACATCGTCCCGGAAGAATCCAAGGGCTGAGGGAACTCGAATGACGCACGCCATTTTTATCGACGAGTACGGCGGTCCGAACGTCCTCCAGTGGAGGGAGATCACGATTATCCCCCCCGGGCCCGGCGAAGCACTCGTCCGCCACACCGCCATCGGCCTGAATTACATCGACGTCTATCACCGGCGCGGTCTCTATCCCCTTCCGGGTTTGCCGGCCGTGATTGGCTCGGAGGCCGCCGGACTGGTCGAGTCGGTGGGACCGGGAGTGACCGAGGTCACAGTCGGCACCCGGGTCGCCTACGCCGGCGGGCCAATCGGCGCCTACTGCGAAGCCCGCATCCTTCCGGTCAGCCGGCTTGTAAAACTCCCGGAGGGCATTTCGGACCGACAGGCCGCCGCCATGATGCTGAAAGGACTGACGGCGGAGTATCTCCTGCGTCGCGCCTATTCCGTCAAACCCGGTGATGTCATTCTTCTCCATGCGGCCGCCGGCGGCGTGGGAACGATTGCGAGTCAATGGGCCAAGCAGCTGGGGGCGACCGTCATCGGCACGGTGGGGAATCGCAAGAAGGCCGCGTTCGCCGCAGCGCATGGTTGCGACCACGTCGTCATCACCGGCGAGGAGGACTTTGTCGCCCGCGTACGGGAGATCACTCGCGGCGAGGGCCTCCCCGTCGTATACGACTCCGTAGGCAAAGACACCTTCCTGCGTTCGCTGGATTGCCTGAAAACCCGGGGCATGATGGTCAGTTTCGGACAGTCCTCCGGAATGGTTTCGCCGTTGGACATCACGATGCTTTCGGCCAAGGGATCCCTGTATTTAACCCGACCCACGCTGATGCATTACACGGAGAAGCGGGAGGATCTCTCGGCCGCGGCGACCGCTTTGTTTGACGCGGTTCAGCGCGGCGGTGTGAAGATCGAAATCGGCCAAACCTATCCCCTCCGGGACGCCGCCAAGGCGCACGCCGATCTGGAGTCCCGAAACACAACCGGATCGACCGTCCTGATCCCCTAACGGGCAGGTTCCCCTTGGGCCGTCGATCCAAAATTCTCCCCCTCAAAAGGATGTCCCCGGGGCGACGCCGATGCTGGAGCAGCCGCGATGCCCTCCTGATGGACTATCACGATACGGAGTGGGGAGCACCCTGCCGGGACGATCAGGCTCTCTTCGAACACCTGGTTCTGGGCGGCTTTCGGGCGGGGCTTTCGTGGAGGTTGACGCTCCAAAAACGAAAAACCTTCCGGAAGGCCTTCGTGGATTTCGATCCTCAACGGGTCGCCGCATTCCGTGAACGCCAAGCCCGCCGGCTGCTTTCGGATCCCGGGATTGTCCGGAATCGGGCTAAAATCCGGGCCGCTATCGGAAATGCCCGGGCGTTTGTCCGGGTTCAGGCGGAGTTCGGAAGTTTTTCCGCGTATGTCTGGAGGTTTGTCGGCGGGAGGCCGATCCGGAGGAGACATCGCGGCGGGCGGATCCCCGACCGGATACCGGAATCGGATGCCTTATCGGCAGATCTGAAAAACCGGGGGTTCCGATTCGTCGGCTCGACGATCGTCTACGCCTTCATGCAAAGCGTGGGTTTGGTGAACGATCACCGCAAGGGATGCTGGAGGCTGTCGGAGTCATCCGACGCCGCGATTTGAGGGAAGGTTCGTGATAACGGATTCCTTCAAGGAATTTGTACTGGATCAATTACGCGACCCGGGCCGCATCGCGTGCCGTTCCATGTTCGGGGGTTACGGACTATACTCGCGAGGCTGCTTTTTCGGAATCATCCACAAGGGTCGACTCTATTTCAAAACGGATTCGAGAACCGTCGCCGCGTACATCGATAAAGGCATGAAACCCTTTCGGCCCAACGCGAAACAGACCCTCAAGACCTATTACGAAGTGCCGGAGGATGTGATCGAGGACCCGGAACGGCTTTCCCATTGGGCCAGGAAGGCGATACGGCGCGGATCCGAGGACTCGCCCTCCGACTTCTAAGCAGCGGTGCCCGGAGCGTTACCTAATCTTCCGGTTTTCGTGCACGGACAAAAGCGCTCATGAATCTTTCATTCACCAAAGGCCTGATCGCCTCCAGATCGAGGCCGGTGTTCTTGAGAAATCCTTCGGCTTCCTCCATGCGGTAGACTCGCGTCGGCGCGATATCGATTTCCACAAAGCCGGCCCCGGACAGCTTGCGGTGGTACTCCTCCTCTTCAAGGGCCCCGGCCACACAACCGACCCAAAGCTCCATGCTCTGTCGAAGGGATTCCGGCATCTTCCCGCGCACCACGATGTCCGAGATTGCCAGCCGGCCGCCCGGCCTGAGCACTCGAAAGGCCTCTTTCAGGACACGCGCCTTGTCCACCGAAAGATTAATGACGCAATTCGAAATGATGATATCCACGGAGCCGTCCGGCAGAGGGATTTGCTCCATTTCTCCCTTCAGGAATTCGGCATTGGGGATGCCGGACATTTGTTGATTTTCTCGGGCCAGGGCCAGCATCTCATCCGTCATATCCAGACCGTAGGCCTTTCCCATTGGGCCGACACGCCTGGCGGAAAGCAGCACGTCCAACCCGCCTCCCGAACCCAGATCCAGAACAATTTCACCGGGATGAAGTTCCGCCAGGGCAACCGGGTTTCCGCAGCCCAACGAAGAGGCGACCGCTACGGCGGGGAGTCCCGTTGTCTCGTCCGATTCGTAAAGGTGGGATGTAATCGGATCGCGCTCGCCCGTGGATGCCGAGGGGCCGCAGCACGACGTTCCGCCGCTGACCACTTTCAGAGCGATCTGTCTGTACTTTTCCCGCACGCTCGCTTTGGTATCCCGATCCTCCATCGCATCTTCCTTTCTTGTTTGTTGTTCCTCTGTCTTCCAAAAATGTCCCGCAGAATGGACGGCTCAAAATCATTGGCCGTCCGGGCGGCCTAGCAACACGCGGTCAGCAGCCGGACCAAATTCGAGACCATCTCGCGCTTCACGGAATAATAAACAAATCGCTCCATCTTTCTGCTTTCGACCAGCCCGGCCCGGCGGAGACGATCCAGATGATGGGAAAGGGTCGGACCGGCCAGCTTGAGGGCCGCCTGGATTTTCCCCGCCGACACCTCCCCCCCGGATCGGACCAGGAAGAAAAAGATCCGAAGCCGGCTCAAATGGGCCAGGGCCCTGAGCGCTTCCACATGAACCGGATTTGCCTCCGGAACGGACGAAGGGTGCCTTGATTTATATTTCATGCTTCTATATTTATCAAATTATGAAATTGATGTCAAGCATTTTCCCGGCGGCAGCCTCTGGCTCGGGCGCGGCTGCCCACCCCTGAATCAGGCCATGCATTGATTCGCCTTATGCTGGACGGGATTGACGGACGGAGGGGAGGGAAAAGAAGGCGTAAAGGGGGGGGGCGGATCGCGAACGGCCCTCTCGTTTTTGTGAATCGAAGCTTACAGCCTCAAAGGCTTGATCGGGGCGAGAACGGCGGCGGGATTTTTCTCCCAGATGGACGCATCGGCGTCGACATACAGTTCGATTTCATTCCCGTCGGGATCGAGCAGATAGAGGCTTTGACTCACCGTGTGATCGCTCGCGCCCGTGATCGTCACGCCGGCTGACTCTAGTTCCTGAGCCGCGGAGCGCAACTCGTCCAACGAATCCCCGATTTTTATCCCGATGTGGTAAAGGCCGATCCTGTCACCCGTCGCGGGTCCGGGCGCCTCGCCGACCTCGATCAGAAGAAATTCATGGTGGGTTCGGCCCGAAGTGAGCGCGGCCGCTCTGCCCCCGAAGGCCCTTCCGACCTCCCGGAACCCCAGAAGATCCCGGTAGAATGCGAGCGATCGATCAAGGTTCCTAACGTAGAAAACGACGTGCCCGAGATAGTGAGCCTTCAATTCGGTTCTCAACGCCCCACGGCCGGTTTGGCTACCTCAACTTCAAAACCCAGGTCCTCGATCATTTGCCAGGCTTCCTCCGGCTTCTGGCCCGGGGTCGTCAGGTAACCGCCGACAAACAACGAATCGCCGATATAGATCGCCTGCGCCTGCAGCGATCGCAGATTATACTCGCGACCGCCGGCAATCCGGATTTCCGTGGTCGGATGCAGAAACCGGAACAGGCAGAGCACCTTGAGGGCGCGGGTCGGGGATGGCGGATTCTGGGATTCCAGCGGCGTGCCCTCGACGGGATGCAGAAAATTAATCGGAATCGAGTCCGGCCGGATCTCGCGAAGGGCGAGCGCCATGTCGATCAGGTCTTCGTCCGACTCCCCCATTCCCACAATCCCCCCGGAACAGAGCTCAAGCCCGGCGTCGCGCGCATTCTGAAGTGTTTCAACCCGGTCACCGTAGGTATGCGTCGAGCAAATTTCCCCGTAGAAGGCCTCGCTCGTATTGAGGTTATGATTGATGCGATCCACGCCGGCGGCCTTGAGGGCTTTCGCGTCTTCCGGGGTCAGCAATCCCAGCGAACAGCAAAGGGAAAGCGGCGTTTGCTCTTTAATGGCCCGGACGGCCGGCACGATCTCGGCCATCTCCTTCGGCCGAGGGCCCCGCCCGCTGATGACGATGCAGTAGCGAAGCGCCCGGGCCTCCAGGGCCCGACGGGCGCCGTCCAGAATTTCTTCTTTTGACAACAGCGGATACTGATCGATTTCCGACCGAGAGATACGGGATTGAGAACAGTAATGGCAATCCTCCTCGCATAGACCGCTCTTGGCATTAATCAGCATATGCAGTTTCACTCGCCGGCCCGAATTCGCAAACCGGACCCGCCACGCGGCCTGAATAAGATCGGGCAGATTTTCATCGGGCGTTCTCAAAACACTCCGCGCCTCTTCCCGCGTCAGGCATTCGCCGCCCATGGCCTTGTCCGCCAGTTTTCCGTAGTCCATCCATCCTCCCAATTTGAAGTTGATTCGGAACTCGTCCGTCGTATCCGGAATATCCCGGACTGATGTGTCCGTGCCGTCCCCCGACCCTAAACGGGCTCCGCCTTCGCCGCAACCCGGGAAGGCGCCCATTCCCCCATGATGGGAGAGGCGTCAAAGCTATTCCATCGACCGCATCGGGAGCAGCGACCGGACCATTGGCCGGTGTGATAATCACAGAATGGGCAGTAATAAGGAACCAAAACGCGCTTCTTAAGATTGAGGGCCTTTTTGAATTCTTCCACGGCGGCATCGGCGTTTCCTCTTCGGAGATATAAATTTCCGAGCAGCTTGTGAAGATCGGGCATTCGGGCTTCGCCGGGATCCAATGCGGTCAACACCTCAAAGGCCTCGTCCACCATCTCGAGACGGTAGTACAGTTTTCCAAGATAAAACCGGAGTACTAGATTGTCGGGGTCCCTTCGGACGGTCTCTTGATACAGCTGAATGATCTTGGCCGGCTGATCATGGTCGAGGTAGAGATCTTCCAGTCGATGCAATAAAATAATACCGGAGGTCATCTCCAGCGCTTTCTCCCATAACTCGCCCGCGTCCTTTATCTTCCCCTCGTCCAATAGAATTTCACCCAGACCGATGTAGGCCGGGATGAAGTTGCGGTTCAGCTTGATCGCCCCTCGGAAGTATCGACGGGCACGGTCCCGCTCTCCCCGCTCGAGCATTTGGCGCCCCATCTCGTATTTGATGCCTTCCAGCCAGGCCTGCTCGTTCTTCAATTCCTCCTGCGACATGGAAACCTGTAGAATTTTTTCCTGGACGTCATGGGCTTCGCCCCAGCGGGTCAGTTTGATGTAGAGATCCCGAAGATGCGTAAGCACCGTCAGGCTGTTGCCTTCCAGACGCCGCATCTCCTGCAACAATTGAACCGCCTCCTCCAGCCGTTTCGCTTCTTCGAGGTCCGTCGCGAGAGATAGCAAAATCTCCATATTATTATCTTCGATGTTTCGGGCCTTGCGGTGGAGGCGGATGGCTTCGCTCAGGTTTCCCTGGGCCCGGTAAATATTTCCAAGCCGGAGAAGCGAGGCCAGGTGATTGGGATTCATCAGAAGAATTTTTTGGAATAATTCGATCGCCTCTTCGTTCCGTTTGGCCGCCTTGGCGTTGATCGCCAACCGGAGCAGATCGCGAATTCGATCGTCTCGCCGCTTGATTTTTGCCTGCCGCCAGCCACGGAACAGGTGCCGGACCTCGGCGAATCCGGCCGCGACGATCGCCAGCAGACCGCCGAAGGCCATGGCTAGCAAGACCAGCGCGACCGTTGGAACGTCCAGCAACAATTCGGGGGAAAGACGAAGAGTCGTAT
>Ga0210139_1000075_pt1 | contig 16366 bp, 14 predicted proteins | sample Browns_TuleB_D2_FD_184855 | JGI IMG/M metagenome (GOLD analysis project Ga0210139, IMG submission 184855) | Wetland microbial communities from San Francisco Bay, California, USA, that impact long-term carbon sequestration - Browns_TuleB_D2 (SPAdes) | ecosystem: Environmental > Aquatic > Marine >... | reverse complement strand
GGCAATCACTTTTCCGCGTTGCGGTTTTTCTTTTGCGGTATCCGGAATTATGATTCCGCCCCGCACTTCTTCGCCCTTTTCTTCTGTTCGCTGAACGACAACTTTGTCGTGCAAAGGTTGAATCAACATAATTGTAAACCTCCTGAGTTTAGCTAAATGTTTTATAAGTAATAACTTAAGGCTGCTAATTAGCAGCCGACCGAGAAGAGTGCTAACGAGTCATTATACGCAAATTTGTATTCGGAATGCAAGATCCCCATTACCACAGAGGCACGGAAAGCATAGAGATTCACGGAGATGTTTTGCTCTGTGTTCTCTGTAACTCCGTGGTGTAATCATCAAAATTGTCCGAAAAGCTCTTTCAGCCTGGCAATCCGTTTCTCCGTCGGCGGATGTGTGCTGAACAGCTCCATCAAGGCCTGACCCGAGAAAGGCTTCATGATGAACAGATGTGCGGTTGCCGGATTGGCCTGAAGGGGCACGCGTTTCGAAACCATTTGAAGCTTCTCGAGTGCGCTGGCCAGATCCGCGCCATGCCCGACGAGCCTGGCTCCAGATTCATCCGCAGCATATTCACGAGATCGCGAGATTGCAAGCTGAATCAACATGGCTGCAATCGGGGCCAGGATTAGCATCAGCAGCAAACCGATTGGATTTCCTCCGCGACTTCGGTCGTCACGACCGCCATATCCTCCAAAGTAAAAACCGAACTGAGCAATACGCGACAGCATCATGATGGCGCCCGCCAGCGTGGCAGCCACTGATGAAATCAGTATGTCCCTGTTGGTAACGTGCGACAATTCGTGCGCCAAAACACCTTTCAATTCATTGCGTGTCAATAGCCGCAAAATACCTTCCGTGACGGCAACGGCCGCATGCTGCGGATTGCGTCCGGTCGCAAACGCGTTCGGCGATTCTGTCGGAATGACATAAAGACGCGGCATTGGAATACCGGCGCGTGCCGTAAGCTCATCCAGAATCGCATGAAGTTCCGGCGCCTGGCTTTGATCAACGGGTTTTGCCCGATACATCGCCAGCACGATTCTGTCTGAAAACCAGTACGAAACAAAATTCATCAAAGCCGCGATGATGAATGCAATCACCATTCCCTGCTGACCGCCAAAATAACTGCCAATTCCCAGAACCAAGGCAGTCATCAAACCGAGTAACGCAGCTGTTTTCAAACCATTCATTGTGTGTTCTCCTTCACCGCCAAGGCGCCAAGTACGCCAAGTGAAGAGCCAGATCTCTAATTTTTGCTCTTGGCGCGCTTGGCGTCTTGGCGGTTCAAATAACTAACCGTCACCGGTTCAAAGGTTAAACGGTCCTGAGCAGGATCGTAATCTCCAGTCACCTGCTCACCTTCGCGAACGGATCCACTCAGTAATTCCACAGCAAGTGGATTCTGAATGTATTGCTGGATTGCTCGCTTCAACGGTCTGGCTCCGTAAATCGGATCGTACCCGACTCGTACCAGGTATTCCTTTGCGCGTTCGGTCAGACTCAGCGTGAGGTGTTTCTGAGCCAGAACATTCTGGAGCAATCTTAGCTGGATATCGATGATCTGCGCGATGTCTTCCTGCTTTAGCGGATGGAAAATCACGATGTCATCGATCCTGTTCAGGAACTCCGGCCTGAAATGCTGGCGAACGATCTCCATAACCTCTTTACGCATGCGCTGCTCATCGCGGGTTTCGGCAATCAGATGGCTACCAAGGTTGGACGTCATGATAATGATCGTGTTCCTGAAATCCACAGTTCTTCCTTTGCCATCGGTCATTCTTCCATCATCGAGAACTTGAAGCAGGACATTGAACACTTCGGAATGCGCTTTTTCAATTTCATCAAAAAGAATCACAGAGTACGGCCTTCGGCGAATCGCTTCCGTCAGATAGCCGCCTTCTTCGTAGCCCACGTATCCGGGCGGAGCGCCGATCAAACGCGCAACCGCGTGCTTTTCCATGTATTCCGACATGTCCACTCGAACCATGGCTCGTTCGTCATCGAACAGCGACGCCGCAAGAGCTCGCGCCAATTCTGTTTTTCCAACTCCGGTGGGCCCCAGGAAAATGAAGGATCCAATCGGACGGTTTGCGTCCTGTAGCCCCGCGCGCGAGCGGCGAACGGCGTTTGCAACTTTTTCCAGCGCTTCATCCTGAGAAATTACACGCTCACGAAGATTTTCTTCGAGATGGATCAACTTTTGGATTTCACTTTCCATCATTCGTGAGACGGGAATGCCGGTCCAGTGCGAAACGATTTGTGCGATGTCATCTTCATCGACTTCCTCTTTCAACATTTTTTCTTTGGATTGCAGTTCCTCTAACGCCTGGTTGGCTATGTCAAGTTCTTTCATGAGCTGCACGTGTGTTCCGTAACGCAGTTCCGCTGCGCGATTAAGGTCCCCCCGCCGTTCTGCTGCCTGTTCTTCGATCTTTGCCTGTTCGATTTGTTCTTTCAGTTCACGGATTTTTCCAATCAGCTCTTTTTCCCGATGCCAGTGCGCTTTCATCCCCCGGCTCTGTTCCTGGAGATCGGCAAGTTCCTTCTCAATTTTTTCCAGTCGCTGTCGTGAGGCAAGGTCCTCTTCCTTCAGCAAGGCTTGTTTCTCGATTTGCAACTGGAGAATACGCCGTTCAACTTCATCGATTTCCCGCGGAAGACTATCGATTTCCATTCTTAACTGGGAAGCTGCCTCATCCATCAAATCGATGGCTTTATCAGGGAGGAAGCGTTCCGTGATGTAGCGGTGGGAAAGTGTGGCAGCCGCAATAATGGCGGTGTCTTTGATCCTGACTCCGTGATGAATTTCATACCGCTCTTTCAATCCGCGTAGAATCGCGATCGTATCTTCTACAGTAGGTTCTTTCACGTAAACTTGCTGGAATCTCCTCTCCAGAGCGGCATCTTTCTCGATGTGCTTCTGGTATTCGTTTAAAGTTGTAGCTCCTATACAGCGAAGTTCTCCACGCGCCAGGGCGGGTTTGAGCATATTCGAAGCGTCGATGGCGCCTTCCGCGGCGCCCGCCCCGACGAGGGTGTGCATCTCATCAATGAACAAAATGATCTGTCCCGATTTTTCGGTGATTGCCTTTAAGATCGCTTTCAAACGGTCCTCAAATTCACCACGGTATTTGGTGCCCGCAACCAGCGCTCCCATATCCAGAGCGAGAAGCCGTCTGTCTTTTAGACTCTCCGGTACGTCGCGATTTACAATGCGCTGCGCCAGTCCTTCTACAATTGCAGTTTTTCCAACACCCGGTTCACCAATCAGTACGGGATTGTTTTTGGTTCGTCTGCTGAGAACCTGCATGACGCGTCGAATTTCTTCATCACGTCCGATAACGGGGTCCAGTTTCCCCTGTTTTGCCAGCGCAGTGAAGTCTTTGCAATATTTTTCCAGAGCCTGAAATTTCTCCTCCGGGCTTTGATCGGTGACGCGCTGATTTCCGCGGACTTCCATGAGCGCTTTGAGCAGCGCATCGTGGTTGATTCCGAGTGAAGCAAGAATTTTCTGGACTTCTGCATTCTTGGCAACAGTCATCGCCAGAAGCAGATGCTCCGTGCTGACGAATTCGTCCTTGAACTGTGTTGCTTCTTTGTGGGCCTGATCCAGAAGAGTTTTGAGCCGGGGCGAGATGTAAGACCCGCTCGTTGCCCCGGAAACCTTCGGCAATTTTTCCATGCGTTCCCGGATCCGGTCCTGTAGCAGTGAAATGTTTGAGCCCAGCTTTCGTAATATGGGCGGTACGACCCCGTCTTCCTGGGAGATCAGTGTGGCAAGTAGGTGTTCGGGTTCAAGTTCCTGGTTTCCTTGTTGTTCCGCAAGCGATTGCGCCTCCTGGAGCGCCTCTTGAGCTTTTATGGTGAATTTATCGAGCTTCATAAAGTTTAGGAACCCCTTCCTTCTTATATAATGTCAACAAAAATATAATAGAAACGAGAGGCCGATCTGTCAATAATTCTATAAAGAAAATCTGATAATGCTCGACTAAGATCTGAGCGTACGAAAAAGCTGACAATCCTGCCGAGAGAAGCTATAATGGGTTAGATTCAATTCAGGAGGAATCGAGGAGAATGCCGAAGAGAAGCCATACTGAAGATGAGTGGTTCGCAAAGCATGAGCGCGATCTGATCGAGGACCTGAGACGGGAGAGATTACGACGGGAGCAGAGAATTGTAGAGGCTCTGCAGCAGGAAGAGGCTGCCAAGCGAAAAGAACTGCACTGGATGAAATGTCCCAATTGTGGTTCACACATGACTGAAGAACCTGTCGATCCTAAGGTTCTGGTGGATCGCTGCACAGTGTGCGGAGGTTTGTTCTTCGACCGGGGAGAGCTTGATGAAATTCTATTTTACTCCGAAGAGGAACGCGGGGGATTTCGAATCGGAATTTTACATCTGATTTTTCCGCACTGGAAACACGAGAAACGGGATTCGGCGCAGATTCTTGTGGATTACCGGCGGGATCAGGCAAAGCGAAAACATCTGATCGCTGAAAAACTCGCCGATCCGAAAGCGAAAGAGGCACGAGAGATTCACTGGATGAATTGCCCCAAGTGCGGCGCGAAACTGAAAGAAACGGACCTCCAGCACGGGCTGGTGCTGGATGAATGTACGCTCTGCAAAGGTGTCTTTTTGAACTATGGTGAATTGGAAGCTATTCGCTCACTTTCGGAAGCGGAACGAAAAACACTGCGGACCCACTTGCTGAAAATGGGACTTTCCTGAAAGTCTTCTACACTATTGGAATGAAGGAGTTAAACAACCCACGCTGGCTCGCTGTTCTTGTTTTGGCGGGAATTGCTCTATACCTTTGCTGGAAAATGCTGGAGCCCTTCGTCAGTGTGCTCCTGTGGGCAACCGTGCTTGTCATCATTTTTTTCCCTGCTTACGAATGGATTGCGGCAAAGGCCAAACACCCTTCACTCAGTGCAATCCTGGCGATTCTGCTGGTGATGGCGACGGTCATCATTCCGTTTGTTTTGATTTCCATCGCTGTGGCCAATCAACTCACCCACCTTTTGAATAACATGCAAAGTATGGCGGAGCATCTGATGTCAGATCCCGTTCAGGGAGACAAAATACGGAAACTTTTTGAGACAGCCAAAGGATACGTGAACCTTGAAAGTCTCAAAGAACAGATTGGAAGAATCAGCCACTCGGCATTGTCCGGCACGATCAATGTGGTTGGGGGCGTCATCGGGACTGTAGTGAAAATATTCTTCATTCTATTCACGATGTACTATCTGTTTCGCGATGGCGAACGCATCTCGAATAAACTTCCAGATCAGTTGCCGCTGGAGCGGGAACGAGCGGTTCGGATTCTTATGCGTACCCGCGACATCATCAATGCGAGTGTTTATGGGGTCCTGGTTATCGCAGTGATTCAAGGATTTCTGGGCGGGCTCATGTTCTGGTTCCTTGGAATTCCTTCCAGCCTTGTGTGGGGAGTATTGATGACGCTTCTCTCCACAATCCCGATGGCCGGCGCATTCATTGTCTGGGTGCCCGTAGCGCTCTTTCTGGCCTTAACCGGACATTGGGGGCAGGCCTTGATTCTGACGATCTGGGGAGTTGTGGTAATCGGAATGATCGATAATTTTCTGCGGCCCAAACTGGTTGGTCAAAAAGCGAGAATGCACGAACTAGTTATTTTCTTCTCTGTGCTTGGCGGACTCAGCGTTTTTGGTGTTCTCGGAATCTTGATCGGACCTGTTGTCGTTGCCGTAACCATTGCGCTCCTCGAGGTGCTGGGGGAGCCGGAAGCAGACCCACAGCCGCTTGACGTTCCTGCGGCGTGAGTGTTCTAATGAAGCCGCATTTTCCTTAAAGGATTTTGCGGAAGTGCTGGCAAGCAATGGTGTTGGGTAGAGCGTTTTAGGAGGAATGATGTACCGGGTTGCAATCTTTTTGATTTCGCTCGTTCTGTTCTCCCCGCCTTCCTGGAGTGCACAGAAGTTTTATGATGATGATCCGCAGATGACGGAAACGGATCCCGAAAATGCCCAGAACGTCGAAGGATGGGAAATCGATCTTGTTTATGATCTTGCGGAAAATCTTTTCACAAGGCCCGGTGATAAAACTCCCAATGTTCGCGCTCAAAACGTCAATACAATCGATGAAGTTCCGGATTCGAGCTGGTTTACGAATCGTGCCGGTACAATCCAGATAACACCGGCTGATGTTGCAAAAGGTCCGGACACAACGAATGGCCCTTCCGATGGGGAGTGGACGATTATTGCCGGAAAGAATGATGGAGTAACACCCGGTTTCACGATCGAAGATTCGGCAGGGCGAAAATGGTTTATCAAACCCGACCCTCCCGGATATCCTGCCATGTCGACCGGAACAGAAGTAGCGGTCACAAAATTGTTCTGGGCCCTGGGCTATTATGAGCCTGAAACTCACATTGCCACCCTCAAAGTGGATAACCTTCGGATCGGTGAAAAGGCAACGGTCAAAGCACCTTCCGGCAAGCGTCGGAAGATGAAAATGAGCGACGTAAAAAACATGCTTCGCCGCGCAGAAAAGAATCCGGACGGGACGTATCGCGTGATTGCCAGTCTGGCGCTTCAAGGTAAACCCCTTGGCGGATTCCGGTTTTACGGTACGCGTCCGGATGATCCGAACGATATCATTCCTCATGAACACCACCGTGAACTTCGCGGTTACTTCGTCTTTGCGGCATGGCTCAATCATGTGGACTGTAAAGCCATCAATTCCCTGGATACATTGATAACGGATAATGGAAAATCCTTTGTAAGGCACAATCTGTTGGATTTCAGTTCGGCTCTTGGAAGCGGAAGCATTTATGCACACGATTACTGGGAAGGCTATGAGCAAATTGTTGAGGAAAAATCGCACATAGGGAAAGATGCAATTTCGTTTGGATTCCTGATCGAGCCTTATCGGACCGCTCCATTTTTTCTGTCGCGGGCCATTGGTCGGTTACCGAGCAACTATCAGTCGTGGAATCCGGATACATGGTTGCCGAGGGCTACAAATGCCGCATTTGTCAGGGCAAGAGCTGATGATAAATTCTGGGCGGCCCGGAAAGTCATGGCGATCGATAACGACATGATTCGCGCAGCGGTGCAATCAGGGCAATTCAATGACCCAAAATCCGAAGAATTTTTGGTGACGGCCCTTGCAGAGCGCCGTGATGCCATCGGACGCAATTATCTAACGGCCATCAATCCGGTGGTCGAGCCGGTCCTGGATGATGCTGGCGCACTTACTTTTGGCAATGCCGCCGTCGATGCCGGTTTTGCGAAGGCCCCTCAGAATTATCAGGCGATCTGGTACAGTTTCGATAATGCTACGGGTCAGTCTGTGAAAATCGGGGAAACCAGCGCTGGCGGAGCGCGTATTCAAGCTCCCGCAGGCCTGGCCATGGATGCGGGTAGTTTCATAAGAATTGAAATCAGCGCCAGGTCTGCCGAATATCCTTCGTGGGAAACGCCGGTTCAGGCTTACTTCAAGCACGTGGAAAATGAATGGAAGCTGATTGGTTTCGAGCGTATGCAATGAACATTCGGACAGAGCGCGAGGCTTTGCAAGTCATATGAAATTCAAGTGCATTTCGTTTTTGTTGTTACTTCTGATTTTTTTGAACGTTCCTGATGCGTTTTGCCAGAATTCACGCGCCGAAGAGATTGATCAAAAGAAGGCAGAAAAAGCAAAAGCACTCAAACACTATGTGCCAGGCAAAGTGGAGACGTTTGTGGAACGGCTCAGTCGCCCGCGAAACGGCGTCTTTCCGGTAGTGGGTAGCGCCTATAGCGGCGGCGGCTTTGCGCTGGGCGTAGGCTATCAGAAGTTGATTGGGGATCGCGATTTCGCAGAGATTCACGGGTTGTATTCGATTGAAAATTACAAACAATTGACCGCTACGGCGGCATTCGCACAAAGTCCTATAGGACTTTACCGGACCGATCTACTCCTAAAATATGTGGATGCGGGTCACGTTTCGTACTTTGGAATTGGAAACGATACGACCGAGGAAGATAAAACCAACTACGGCTTCAGTCCGGTCCAGTTCCGCGCTACCGAAACACTTCATCCTGCCAGATACATTTATGCAGGCGGCTCGATCGAGTACTTGCACATCAATACGGGCGCGGGGGACCGAAGCAACCCGCCTCCTATTGAGCAAGTTTACAACCCTGTGACGGCTCCCGGAATAGGGACCGATCCTGAATACGTTATCGGAGGCGTGTTCGCAGCTTTTGACTGGCGACAAAGCCCGGGCTATACAACAAGCGGGGGCTATTACCGCGCCGACTGGTACAACTACCACGGAACCAATAATGATGCGCCTACCGATTTCCGGCGCGTTGACGTTGAAGCATCGCAATACATACCGGTTCTTCGTGGAAACCAGGTCATTGCCCTCCGCGCACTCGCTTCCTTTACGGACACGAATGCAGATGAGGAGATTCCCTTTTTTCTTCTGCCCAGACTCGGTGGAGGGGAAGAGCTTCGAGGTTTTCGTAGCCAGCGTTTCCGCGACCGCAACCGTTTGCTCTTAACCGCTGAATATCGTTGGACTCCCTCGAAGTTTCTGGATATGGCCATTTTCTATGAAGCCGGGAAAGTTGCCGCTAAAGCGGGAGATCTTGACTTCAACGATCTTCATCACTGCTGGGGAATCGGCGCCCGCTTCCATGCGCCCGCCGCAACGATCCTGCGAATCGAACTCGCTCACAGCAACGAAAGCACCAGAATTATTTTCGGTACCGGTCTGCTTTTCTAATTCCTGCGATTACTCCAGCTCCTGGATCGGCTTTCGAAAAGAAACAAAAATATACAATTGCTATTGATCTCCAATATTCTGACAGTGTAGAATTACTGCCCTATGCGAAAAACCTTATTCGTTCTTTTTTTTGTTGCAGTTTGCCCCTTGCTTCTCGCTGCAGATCAGGGTGAAACGATGACCCTTACAGATCAGGCGGCGCAAATGCAGCCCGCCGCTTCCGTGAATGATGCACAGATGAGTATGGGAAAATTTCTTCCGAACCTGGGAAGTAATTTCGTCCACGTTTTTTCCAAACAAAACTACATGGCATTTGTATATACTGCGATTGGCGCCGGCATCGCCAGCTCTGCGGACACGGAAGTGCACGAATATTTTGAAGCTCATAATCCCGGCCAGCCCTTTGAAACAATTATGGGTGAGATCGGCAAACCTTATGTGCTTGGGCCTGCCATCGGCGCTCTTCTAATTACAGGGCAGCATTCTGAAAATCGAAAGTTCCGCGCTTTTACTTACGACCTCGCCCAGGCTTACACGCTCGATTACGCGATCGTTGCGAGTATCAAGTACGCTGTCGGCCGCGAGAGACCCAACAAGAGTAACATGCAGTCTTTCCCTTCCGGCCATGCAACGGATGGTTTCATGATCGCTACTGTGATCCAGCGACACTACGGCAACAAGGCCGGAGTCTTCGGCTATACGTTTGCAACTTTGATGGCCTATTCCCGATTAAAAATAGACAAACACTGGATGAGTGATGTTGTTGCCGGCGCAGCTCTCGGATACATCATAGGCTCTTCCGTTTGCTCCAATATGACTCTCCATCGCAATCAGTATCAACTCACGATGATGCCGCTCGTGGAACCATTTCGTCATAGATTCGGATTGAATGTCTATATGAAATTCTAATACCCGAATCTACTATAGAATTGATTCTACCTTATTAGCACAAAAATATTTTCAAGATGCGCTTGCAATTACATGCTTTTTTTCTGCTATAATAGCAAACGGATCAGTGCTCACGATCAAATTTTATGATACGAATTCGTGAGGTAGTTCCGGAAGATCGAACGGACTTGCTGAAGATTCTCGAAGCGACAGGAGTCTTTCAGGATTATGAAATTGCCGTAGCGGATGAAGTCCTCCGGGATTCCTTACTTCCTGCCTCCGGTTATCATTCCAGGTGTTGTGTCACGGAAGAGAACCGCGTGATCGGATATGTATGCTGGGGACCGACACCCTGTACATCCGGCACTTACGACTTATACTGGATTGCAGTGCATCCGGAATTTCAAGGCCACGGAGCTGGAAAGCTCCTGTTGAATTTCGCCGAAGAACAGATACGGCAGGAAAGGGCGCGATTGATGATTATCGAAACTTCTTCCGCAAACGATTACGATGCAACCCGAAAATTCTACTCGCAGAACGGCTACCATCAGTATGCAGTCATTCCGGACTTTTATCGTCAGGGGGATCACAAGATCATTTATGGGAAGAACTTTGTACCGTAGACCAATCGCGATTGTTTACAACGATCCGTATCTTCTGGAAGATGGAAGCAAAAAGAGCCTGGACTCGCCGGTTCTGGATAGTCTTGATGCGTTCATTTGCGGGCTTCGCGAACTGAAGAGACCGTACAAGATCTTAAGGATCGACAAGTATAACTCGGTTGAAATTATCAACGAGCTGATCGAACAGAGTTATGAAATGGCGATTAATCTTTGCGAAGACATCAGTGGAAATAATCTGCGTGAACCCAATATTCCAGCTCTGCTGGAATTGCTCGGAATTGAATATACGGGTTCCGGCCCGCTTGCACTCGGCTTGACCTGTTATAAAGACCGGTCAAAGCATCTATTGAAGGGCGCCGGATTAAAAACACCCGCGTTTTTTGTAACCGACCATGAAATGGAGAAAGTTCCCATTGATTTCCCCTTAATCGTGAAGCCGCAACATGAAGATGCCAGTATTGGCATTCATCATGATTCGGTTGCCTTTGATCTGGAACATCTCAACAGAAAAATTGAAAACATCCGTGAAGTGTTGAAACAACCGTCGATAGTCGAGCAGTACATTGATGGGCGGGAATTCAATGTGGGTGTTGTTGGAAATCCAGGCGAAGTTCTTCCCATTGCAGAAATTAATTTCGACGGTTTGCCGGAGGGACACGCCAAGATTTGTTCCTATGAGGCCAAATGGAATTATGGTTCCGTGTTCGACGTAGGAACGAAACCGTTCTTCCCCGAATTAAGTCCCAAATTGCGGCAGGCCATCACCACGGCGGCTCTTGCTGCGTACGAACTTTTTCAATGCCGCGACTATGCCCGAGTTGATATGCGCGTGGATCAAAAGGGCGTACCGTACATTCTGGAAGTCAATTGTAATCCGGATGTTTGTCCGGGCGCGGGGTTCTTCAGGGCGTTTTCGTTGAACGGACGCACCTATGCGGATTTTGTCGCTATGCTGATTTCCTTTATGGAGGAGCGGATCCGCTGCCGGGAACCGGAACCCGCGCGCGCTGTTCCGGAATTATGAAAGTCGGGCTTACCTACAATTTAGGAAGCGATTATCAGCCGAAGGAAGAGGATCCACCGGATGCGGCTGCGGAATTCGATACACAGGCAACCATTGACGGTTTGTCCCAGGCAATTGCCGCGAGTGGGCACGAGCCTGTTCTGATCGGGGACGGACTCAAACTATTTCGTTTCCTTGCCGATCGCACAATCGATATCGTTTTTAATATTGCCGAAGGCTATAACGGCCGCGCACGCGAAGCACAAATCCCCGCTCTGCTGGAGATGAAACAGGTCCCTTATGTCGGTTCTGATCCGGTAACTCTGGGGATTGCTCTGGACAAAGTCCTGACCAAACAGATCATGAAAGCGGAAAGGATCCCCACCGCGTCTTTTCTGAAAGTTGTTAAAGTAGAAGAACTCAATCAAATTCCGCTGAAGTATCCGCTTTTTGCGAAACCCAATCATGAAGGCACGGGCAAAGGTATCGATTCGGAATCGAAGATCAAGACCTATCCAAAACTTAAGTCGCGCGTCAAGTATTTGTTGCGAACCTATCGTGAACCTGTACTGGTTGAGGAATATCTGGAGGGCGACGAGTTTACAGTGGGGATTGTTGGAACGCCACCGCACGTAATTGGAACGATGCAGATTGTATTCGACACAGCAAAGGTGGAGGATTTTTACTCGTACCATGTAAAAGAGGAATATGAGCAGTTTGTCCATTATGTATGTCCACCGAAAATCGAGACGGACCGTCAGGAACAGATTGAAGAAATTGCGCTGCGGGCATACAAGGTTTTGGAGTGCAGGGATTTTGGTCGTGTCGACATTCGCTGTGATGCGGATGGAAATCCATTTTTTCTTGAAATCAATCCTCTTGCCGGCTTAAACCCTCAACACAGCGACCTGTGCATCATTGCAAGGCACAATGGAATCACTTACGATCAATTGATCGGCCGGATTCTATATTCGGCCCTGCAGCGTTACAGACTCACGTAGAGAAGTGCTGAGTGCTGAGTTTTGAGTGCTGAGTATGTCTTCGCGCAAACTAACAATCAGGGAACTTCCCCGGGATGAACGCCCGAGAGAAAAACTCATCCATCAGGGGGAACACAATCTTAGCGACGCAGAACTGCTTGCGATTGTGATGGGTGCCGGCACAAAAAGGGAATCCGCTCTCCAGCTTGCACAGCGAATTTTGAAAGAAGCTGGAAACCTGAGAGCACTCAGCTCCATGACGGTGAGCGAATTGTGCAAACAATTTCACGGGGTTGGCCCCGCACGCGCTTCCCAGCTTAAGGCAGCCCTGGAATTGTCCCGCCGCTACTCGAAAGAATTTACCCAGGTGCGACCACGATTTTCGAACAGCAGGATTGTCTACCTTCACTTCCATGAATGGTTTCTTGGAAAACAGCAGGAAGAACTGTGGGTTGCCGTTCTCGATATGAAAAATCACATGATTCTGAAGCAAGAGATCTCAAAAGGGACGCTGAACGGAAGCCCTGTACATCCGCGTGAAGTCTATGCTGTCGCAATTCGCAACTCAGGAGCCGGAATCATTCTTTTGCATAATCATCCTTCCGGCGACCCTTCACCCAGCCACGAAGATCGAAAGGTGACCTTGCAGATGGCCGACGCAGGAAAACTTTTGGGTATCCCGCTGCTCGATCACATCATCATCGGCAACGACCGCTACTACAGTTTCAAGGACGAGGGAATCATTTAATTTGACGCAAAGCCCGCGAAGGCGCAAGACTATTCTTTATTTTTCTTTGCGACTTTGCGTCAGGCATCTATTGGATGTGGTAACCGAGTTCCTTCCCTATTGTGTCTACGTAGTCTTTCCGGATGGTCTGCCAGGTTGGATAGAGTTGCGGGTAGCCATCCTGGGTAATCACAGAATCGAGTTGAACTGCATAATAGCGAACATGATTAAAATCATTGCGCGCTTCCAGGGAATTGCAACTTTTTCGCTGACAATTGTTATCGAAAAGTGTTACATTCTCCGCGAAGGACTTCCAGGAATCGCCCAGAGAAGCCGGTGCGGTTTCATCGATTTCGTCTACTTTCTTCGCAAGCTCTCCGGCTTTTTGAGCGAGGGCCAGATCTTTTCCGGTCAAAGGCTCCCCCTCTTTGTAACCTTTCGCGCAGGCTGACAAAATCAACAAACTCAACATCGAAATCATGATCAGACGCATCTAGTATCTCCTTTAAGCGGCCTGTAAAGTCATTTCTTTTTTCGGCAATCGCCACGCAAGAATGGAATAGAGCAATGGGATGAACGCAACCATGCTGAGCGTTTGCCGGATTGAGCTCATATCCGCAATGCGTCCGGCCAGGGGAACCAGCATCCCACCGACGCCCCATCCGAAACCCATCATCAGGGAAGAGATGGTGCTGATGGCGTTAGGCACAATCGCCTGTCCCATCAGAACGCTAATTGGAATTGTCATCATCACAAAAAAACCGGCCAAAGCAACAGCTACAAGGATAAAAATAGGATCTTGCAGCCTGACTGCAAGGGAGAGAAAGAGGGGAGAAACAATTGCAGAAATCAAAAACAGGTTTCTTCCACCCAGACGGTCGTAGAGAAAGCCTCCCCAGAGACCACCCAGGGCTCCAAAGCCGGCAAAACAGGTTACTGCCAGGCCGATATAAAGAGGAGCTACCTTCATCTGACTTAGTAGAACAGGGATGAATGTGATGAAAGAGAGCTGTACAAATGTCCGTAAGACAACAATTGTGTATAAAGAACCAAGCGGGGCTGCCAATCGCTTTACACCACGAATGATGTCGGCAAGCCGCGGCACGGAAGCCTGTCTTGGGAGTTCTGGACAATAGATAAACAACAGAAGACTTAACAGGATTCCAGGCAGAGCAATGAGATAGGTCGAATCAAGTCCGAACCGGTTCACAAAAAAAATGATGCAAAGCGGGCCCATAGCACTGCCTATGTTTCCTCCGGATATAAAGAGAGACATGCCCAGCCCTTTGCGATTTCCGCTGACGGAGTGGCTCAGCGAAGAGGCCTGGGGATGAAATGCTGCAACTCCGATACCGCCCAGGAATAGACAGACCATCAACAAGAAATACGATGGGGCGAGAAGGAGCAAGCTCATGAAAGAGGAAACTACAAGCGGCGCCAGCGTTACAAAAAATCTTCTACCGATGCGGTCCGCCAGAAATCCGTAGAGTGGCTGAAGCAGAGAAGCTGAAATCGAATACAGGCTCACAAGCAATCCTGCCGCCGCCAGAGTGAGGTGATGCTTCGCGATCAGGAACGGCTGCAGAGGCGCCAGAAAAGATCCGTAAAGATCAACCGACAAATGGGAAAAAATCAGAAGGAATAGTGCTTTGCGGTGCGTTAAAGGAGGCATAGCAGATCTTCATTCATCTCCCTGGCGTTTCTCCCCAGAGGACTTTGTGCAGTTGAATCTGGAAACGTACAGGAAGATTGTCTTGCAAGATCCATTCGGCCAATTCATGCGGCGGAATTGTTTGATAAACAGGGGAAAAAAGAACTACATTCCGCCTATAAAGTTGATGATCATACAATATCTTCATGGCCCAGTCATAATCATTGCGGCTGTTGATTACGAATTTGATTTCATCGCGGGGAGTCAGTTTTTTCAGATTATCCCAATTCATTTCCTGCATCATTCCACTTTCGGGGCACTTGATATCCATGATTTTGACAACATCCGCCGGCAGAACAGAAACATCCAGAGCGCCACCGGTTTCAATCAGGACTGTGTGCTTTGCGCGGATCAGTTCTTCTGCCAGCTGCGGGACTTCGCTTTGCAAGAGTGGTTCGCCTCCCGTTATCTCCACAAACTCGCACTGATGAGGCTGAAGTGCGTCGAGGATTTCTGGAATGGTCATCTCCTTGCCGCCGTAAAAAGCGTAATCGGTGTCGCACCAAACGCATCGCAGATTGCACCCGGTGGTGCGGATGAAACTGCAGGGAAGACCCGCGTAAGTCGACTCGCCTTGTATCGATTTAAAAATCTCTGTAATGATCATCGCTTCGTGCTGTTTGCGCCGCCGTCCTGGCGGCATGCCGGCGGGACGCCGGCGCTACAACCTAATGATATTGCAAGAATTTCTCGCGCCGTTCGCCAAATGCCTCTCTTAACTCATCCAGCTTATGCAGGAGCGGCATTGCCGGCAAGTTTCGCAGAAACGCCTTACCGTACATTTTGGTGAGGATGCGGCGATCGAGAACGGCAAGTACACCGTAATCAACGCTTGTTCGAATCAGCCGGCCGAGGCCTTGCTTCAGCATCATGACTGCTCCCGGAAGCTGGTAATCCATGAACGGATCTCTGTCCTGCTTTCGAAGATACTGAATTCGTGCTTCCATCAGCGGATCGCTCGGAACGGCAAACGGCAACTTATCTACGATTACTGAGACCAGAGCATCACCCTGGATATCGATGCCCTGCCAGAAACTCATTGTGGCAAGCAGGACTGAACCGCGGTTCTTCAAAAAGCTTTTTAGCAGAGTTTGTTTTGAACGCGTTCCCTGGACGAGCAGCGGGTAATCCAGAGCACTTAAGAACCGCTCGTAAATGCGCATGTTACTAAAGGATGTGCACAGCACAAAAGTTCCACCTTCCGTGACCTGCACGAGTTTGCAAATCTCCGCCCCTGCCGATTCCGCGAAATTTGGAGCGGTTGGCTCCGGCAGGTGTTTCGGGATGTAGAGGCAGGCCTGCGCTGGATAATCAAAGTTGTAAGGGAATTTTTTATCCGAAGATTGCTCGATTCCTAATTCTTCTTTCACTTTTTTCGAGTTGTCATCGATGAAAAGCGTTGCGGATGTGAGAACAGCGGCCTGCAGATTGGGCCAAAGCGATTTTTTCAATGCGCCCGAAACATCCAGAGGGGACGCCTGCAGGCTCCATTCCCGTGTGTCGTTCCGCTCAGCCCAGTAGACGTAGGCGTCATCGGATCCTTGAAGCAGGAAGGCCAGCGAGGACTGCGCTGCAGACAATCGTCTGTAAAGCTGCGGCATGTCTTCGGTTTTGTCTACAAAATTTAGCAGGGACTGCAGCAAGCGATTGAATCTTTCATTCAGGACCATCGCATT
>Ga0210139_1000074_pt1 | contig 16463 bp, 16 predicted proteins | sample Browns_TuleB_D2_FD_184855 | JGI IMG/M metagenome (GOLD analysis project Ga0210139, IMG submission 184855) | Wetland microbial communities from San Francisco Bay, California, USA, that impact long-term carbon sequestration - Browns_TuleB_D2 (SPAdes) | ecosystem: Environmental > Aquatic > Marine >... | reverse complement strand
TGATATTGGTATATTTGCAATTGCTTCATATTCTGTTCATGGAATGGAAAGCTCAACAGACCCACCTGCCATAAATTCTGGAAGCATGAATATCGAATTTATTTCAGGAGATCCTGCAAAGAACGTATTTCATTTATTTCCATTTTACGTTGCTGCAGGAGTTGGTATTCTGGTTGGAGTTCTATTCTTAACTAAGAAACGTTCTTAGTTTTATAATATTTACAATTTCTTTTAATTTTACAAACATCACACATTGGTGAAATTGGTTTACAAATATTCTGACCATACATAACAAATGTATCATTAATTTCAATCCAATATTTTTTTGGAATAATTTTCATTAATGCTTGCTCTGTTTCCTCAGGAGTTTTTGTTTCTACAAGTCCTAGTCTATTAGATATTCTATGAACATGAATATCTACAGGAATAGCTGGTTTATCAAATGCATAAACTAGTACACAGTTTGCAGTTTTTCTCCCAACACCAGGTAATTCTATCAATTGTTCTAGATTATCTGGAACTTTTCCTTGGTACTGAGAATATATGATTTTAGCAACTTCGATTATTCGTCTAGATTTTACATGATAAAATCCAATTGATTTTATAATTTTTTCAACATCTTTTGTTTTTGCATTTGCAAGTGCTTTTACATTTTTGTACTCTGAAAATAATGTTTTAATTGCTTTTGTAGTAGTTTCATCCTTTGTTCTTGCTGAAAGTATTGTTCCGATTAAAATGCTAAATGGTCCTGTTTCTGCTTCATGAAGCTCTCTTAATGCAGTCATTCTAGGTGGTTTTACAGAAATCATAGTATCCATCATTCCACGAAGAATTTTTTGCATATCCATATAGAATTCTACGTACAAGTATTATATCTGTAATATTCAAACTAGTACTATTGGAATTAACAAAAGATGAGGAATCTGCACTAAAAGGTGAACAAGGTGAAGTTTTGCAAATGGCCTACAGAATATTAGTTGCAACAGGTAAAGCAACAGATGCTGAGAAACTAATCCCGATAGAATGGGCACATCTCTCTGGGGTGAACTATAATACAATTGGTGATGCAGGTGAGGAATTTTTATCTCATATCAGCACAAATGCGAGAGTTAAAATAAAAACAACTCTTAATCCAATGGGATTTGACATTGATAATGTTTCTGATTATGGTTTAGATGACAACTTTATTTCAAAACAACTTTCCATTAGCAAATCATATACAACAATGGGAGTAATTCCATCCTTTTCCTGCATTCCATATGAAATTTTTGATATTCCAAAGGAAGGAACACAAGTATCATTTGCTGAAAGTAATGCAGCAATCCATGTAAATTCATTCGATAATCTGAAAACTAACAAGGAGAGCGCGTTTAGCGCACTGGCCAGTGCAATTACAGGAAAAAGCCCATACTCATCACTAAGAAAAGATGATTCTCCAAATATCACAATTAGAATGAAAGTAAATAATCCTAACGAATTGACATATGGAATGCTCGGATTTTTTGCAGGAAAAGTTGGAAACAATTCCGTAAATTTATCGGGTGTAGGAGAAATGGACAAAAGGAGTTGCAAAGCACTATGTGGTGGAATGGGAACTTCTGGTACATGCGGCAAATTTCTTTTCGGTGATGGAGATTCTAGCTGTGAAAAAATAGATTTTGATAGGAAAGAAATGAATAAAATTTATGATGAGCTAAACACTGCTGAAAAAGGCGATTTAATCACACTAGGAAGTCCTCAACTTGGACTTGACGAAATCTCTGATCTTACTAACAAACTAAAAGGTCGTTCCTTTAAAAAAAGATGTATGATCTTTTGTCCAAGAATAGTAAAAGAACAAGCAAAAAAAATTGGTTATTTTAATAAATTGGAACAAGCAGGATGCGAAATTCTTGCAGATTGTTGTACCTGCCTTACTCCTTTGATTAATAAAAATAATATTGATTCAGTAACTACTAACAGCATTAAAGGAGCATATTATTTGAAAAATTCTAATGGCGTGGATGTCAATCTAAAATCATTATCTGAAATAATTCAAGATGAGACAAAATGAAAAAAATCTTGGTTCAAGGAAGAACTCAAGGAATAATTCTAAAAACACAAAAGCCCATTAATTTTTTAGGAACCGTAGATAAAAAAACCGGAATCATTAGTGATAAAAATCACGAACTCTTTGATAAATCAATCAAAGATAAAATCTTGGTATTTCCAAACGGTGTAGGAAGCAGTGTAGGAGCATATACTATTTACTCTATTAAATCCAATAATGTTGCACCGCTTGCAATGATTTGCCAAAAAGCAGATCTTACAGTAGCAACCGGATGTGCATTAGCTAACATACCTCTTGTCATACTAACTAATGAAGAATTTTCATCACTTAAGAATGGACAAAAAATTTTATTGGATACTGAATCTTCTAATCTGATAACACTTCTCTAGTGACTACCCCATTTGGACTTTCTTCCTTGAAAACAATCCCTTCAAATTTTTGGATTTCCGTTTCTGAATTTTTCCAATAATTTTTAGGTAATCCAGCCTTTTCACATGTATGTTCTAAAAATTCTTGCACGGTCCATCCATATTCAATAGGGACTTGTGGTAACAGCAACCCAGAATTAAATCCATTTTTGATTATTAAACCATCTTTTCCAACTTTTATTTTCGTTAAGTATTCTTCAGGTTTACTGACAACAATTTTTTTGGGCTGTGTGAGTATAGTTACTTCAAATGTAATCGAATTCAATTCTTGGTATTTGATAGGAGGAAATCTTGGATCCTCTATTGCTGCAGAAATTGCTGCATTCTCTAGTGCACGATATAACGGCTGTTCTGATAATGGATATCCAATACAACCTCTTAAGCCTAAAGCATTACTCAAAGTTACAAATACCCCTGACTTAAACGAAAAATCATCTTTAATTTTTTTTTCTAGTTTTGGCTTTACTCCATTGTTTAAATATTCAGTTACCACTGATCTTGCAGTTTTAACAAGAATATTACCATCATTTTCTGTTAAATTATTATAATCTTTCATTTATCTTACCTACAAAACTTTGCAGATTTTTGATATGGGTACCTTCCCAATAAATTTGATTACAACTCTTGCATCTCCAGAACTTATCATTTAACTTTATTACTAATTGAGCGATTTTTTCCTTTACAGTATTTTTATCTACCAATTCAGTTAATGAATTACATTTAGGACATCTTGCTACAGTTCCATTAATTTGAATTCTTTTCAAATTTATACTACTTATTATTTCAAAAAACTGTTCTATTTCTTCTTTTTTTGTAACGTAAATTGATTTTAGTCCAAGTTTCTTTGTTTTTTTAATTAATTCCTCATCACTTGAAACAACTATTCTGTTTTCTTTTTTTGCGCTATCAATTAATTTGTCATCATCAATATCTGCAAAATACTGCGAATCAAAACCTGATAGTCTTAATTTCTTGGCCATATTCCCTAACATTGCATCAACAAAAAATGCTGGATCATCCACCGTTATGAGATGCATCTCCAAAACCTACTTCAATAATTTGACTTTGTCCTGCTGGGAGAGCACGAACAAAATCATCAATGTTAATTTTTTTCGCAATTTCTTCTTCTAGTTTTAAAAATTCCAATCTTATTTTTTTGGCAGCATCTACCATTTCTGATCCATGAGGTTCTATCATAGCATAACAAATAGAATTTTTTTTGATTGTTTCAGGAGGACCACATGTGACAACATAGTCTTCCCCTTGAGGCATTATTCCTACGGCCAATTTGAGAGTTGATATTTTAACAAAATTTCGTTGTCCTTCTATAGTAAATGATCCCTTTGGAAGAAACTGTCCACTTGGGGCTGATTTTTTTACTTGATCTGGATTTACCCAATATGCGCTGACACCATACATTCCTTCTCTCCAAGCTCTACTGAAACAAACAGTTGCATGAGCAACTTCATTCAAACTTGCTGTTGGTGGATTTTCTACATCCTTTAGAATAAAAAAAGGAGATCCAAAAATATCGCCATGAAAAACTTTATCATTTTTACCCAAATGCTTCCTTATTACAGCAGAATTTGAGGGAGCATCTCTACCTCCTATTGCAAGAATTCCATCTGATGTAAAAAACCATCTATATCTTTCATACCAATTCTTTTTTCTGATTTCTGCAAAGGAAACAGATTCTTTTTCTGTTTCAGCTTTATTTTGCAGTTTTCCTAATTTCTTTTCAGTGTTGATTTTAATTTGTTGAATTGATTTTATTGCACCTGATTTTCTCTTAGCTTCATTAAATAGAATTGATGCAATTGATTGCAAAGAAGATTGTGAGTTTATCTTTATCTTTTCATCATCAATTAGGATAAGTGTAACCCCTTTCTCCTTAACTAATTTAGAATTATTGACTGCTAAAATTTCTGCAGCTGCTGAATCCTCAATTGAGGTGATACCTTTTGAGATTATCTCAAAAAGGGAATTTGCAACACTGGTTATGTGATTTGATTTCTCTTTTACAAGTTCTATTGCTTTTTCTTGCTCTGCTAATTGATTTTCAAGTTCCTTAATTTTTTTATCAGAACCACCGGTTTGAATTGATTTACCTATATTTACAAGATTTTCTGTGAAAATAGTATCTAAACCTTCCATGAAGGTGTTTACCAGAGCACAATTTTCATCAAGTTTTCCAAAACTTATAGGAATTACTTCAGGTTTTTCATTTCTGATAATTACAGGTTCATGTTTGCCATTTACAACATCAGAAACAATTGTTGTTGTAATATCATAGAGTTTCTTTATCTGTTCTGCGGTTAGATTTTTTCCTAGACATTTTGAATCCAAACTAGATATTTCAAAAATACCTTCAACATATTTTTTTGGCAATCCTAATGTTCGTCCAAGCCATTTGGCTGCAGCTAAATCTGAAATCCGTAGTTGGTCAAAATCTGATTCTTTTATTTTCAACACATCTAGACTATTCAGAGGTGGTGGTGTATACACTAAACCAACACCAAGTCTTCTATGTCTTACATCAATTGAATGTTGTAAGGCAAGAATCTTCATTTCTTTATTACAAAGCAAAATATTTCCTTCACTAAAAAATTCACCCACAATTACAAATTCTTTGTCGAATCCAGCAAAAGTAAAATATGCAATTCTCTCTGATGCGATTTGTTCTATTTTTGTAAGTTTTAATCGTAATAGATCACTTCGTAATCTTTTTAGCAATCTGTTTGGTTCCAATTGCTCAATTTTTACCGAAGTTAACCAAACACCAGATGTGGAAATCATCATAAAAATATCTGATTTTTCAACATGGTGGAGTTTGAATAATATGCTATCTTTTGTTACACCATAAATGTTGCTGACATAATAATCTCGCGTTGCATTTGAAATTTCATTCACTAAATATCGAAGTTCTATTCCTGCAAGAGTCACACCAACATATTCTATATCCGAAATTATACTCTTCCTCTATTTTATGCTCGTTTTTTGACCAAAGATTTTAAACAAGGCTAAATAGAGTCGATCTAGAAATTTACTTGGCAAAATTCAAAAAAAAGAAATCTGAACCAACGCCTGATCCTCAAGATTCTAAAAAAGAGGTAACTAAGGATAACAATAACGAAATTCCAGAAATAGAATCACGTGATTCTAAACCTGAAACTCCTGAACCTATTTCAAATCAAGAGGAAAAAAGTGAAAAAGATAAGAAATTAGATAAACTTTTTTGGTTGAGGATTGGGTTTGCAGTAATAGCAGGAACTCTTGCAACTTTTCTATTTGAAAATATCCAAGGAGAGGAGAGAAGATGGGCATCAATTGCATTTATGATTATTGTCTTTATCGTAACCATTTTCATTGCTAAATCAATGAGGATGCAATTACCTTCATCTGATAGGAAAAAAATTGTTACACAAGGAATAGGAAGTTACATCTTTCTGTACTTGTTTGTTTGGATTCTAACATATACTATAGTACATGCCAGTACAGTCTCAACTGGCATTCCATCTCCATTTTCATAACTAATAATGGTCTTGGTATATGTGGAATTATAAAACACCTGGGATTCCGGACGATGCTTTTGAGCGTTCTGAAAACGTTCCCATCACAAAAGAAGAGGTACGTGTAATCCAAATTAGTAAAGCAAGACTTTGTCCAGGATATACAGTATATGATATTGGATCTGGAAGTGGTTCAATTTCAATTGAAGCAGCAATTCAAGTTGAGTCAGGTAAAGTTATTGCAATAGACTATGACACTAATGCAATTGAATTAACAAAAAAAAATATTGAGAAATTTGGATTAACAAATATTTCTGTAATACTTGGTAATGCAAAAGAAAAAATCCTTGATCTTGAACCAGCTGATGCTATATTTATTGGAGGAACAGGAGGAGATACCGAAGAGATTGTCAAGCTTTGTCAAAACAAACTTAAATCTGGAGGAAGAATCGTTATTGGAATTATCTTACTTGAAACTTTATACTCTGTATTACAATCTATTGAGAAATTACAATTTGACTCGGTGGATATTACCCAAGTTACAATCTCTAAAAGTAGAAAGACCTCAAACGGTACTATGATGCTTGCTAGAAATCCAATTACAATAATTTCTGCAAGAAGGATTTAATCTAGATTTTTAATTGGGAAGAAAATTCTATTTTTCATGCCTGAATTAATTGGAATAGGGGTAGGTCCTGGGGATCCTGAACTGCTTACAATAAAGGCAGCTAAAGCAATTCAGAATGCAGATACTATAATGTGTCCAGCTTCCAGTGAAGATAGACCAAGCATTGCATTTTCTATAATATCATCATTAATTGACAAATCAAAAAATCAAGAGATCATAAAATTGATCTTCCCAATGACTAAAGATAAAGAAATTCTTGAAGCAACATGGAAAAAAAATGCAAAAATAATGGCTGAAAAAGTTTTAGCGGGAAAAAATGTTGTTTATCTTACAATAGGTGATCCATATTTGTATAGCACATGGATTTACATGCATAAAGATATTGAACAAAATCATCCAGAAATTAACATTAGGGTAATTCCTGGAATTGTTTCTATGTTCACTTTTGCAGCAAAAGTCGGAGTAAGCATTGCAGAGGGTGCAGAAAAAGTTGCAATAATTCCCTCCTGTTATGATTTGAGTACGGTAAAAGAAATTGCAAAAAATTCTGAAACAATGGTTTTTTTGAAAGATGGTAGATATTTTGATAAAGTGATTGATTTACTAAAAGAAGCTGGATTTCCTGCCAATTCCATTTTTGCTATTGGACAGGATCTTGGAACGGAAAACGAAATAGTTAGAAAATTAACATTGGGTGAAGTAAATGACGGAACTTTAACTACAAAATATTTTTCAATCCTGGTGGTAAAACGTGTCTAAAGTCTATTTTGTTGGGTGTGGATCAGGTGATCCAGAATTAATTACAATAAAAGCTAAAAAATTAATTCAAAAAGCAGATGTTGTTGTTTACTCTGGATCATTAATCCCACCGTCAATTCTTAAATTGTGTAAAGGAAAATTATATGATGCAGCTAGTTTGATAAGAGAAGAAATTTTTAATTTACTTTACAAAAATGCAAAAGAAAACAAACTTGTTGTAAGATTACATGATGGTGATCCTTCAATCTATGGAGCCATCAAAGAACAAATTGATAATCTGGAACAAAAAGGAATATCGTCTATAGTAGTTCCAGGTGTTACTGCATTTTTAGCCTCAGCTGCTGCGCTAGGAATACAACTAACACTTCCAGGAGTAACACAAACCATTATCGTTACAAGAGCAGAATCGAGAACAAAGGTTCCAACAAGAGAAAAAATTTCTGAACTTGCAAAACACAAAGCCACTATGATTTTTTATCTTAGTGTTCATCTATTATCTAATATCGTTAAAGAAGCAATTGCTGGTGGATACAAAAAATCTACTCCTGTAGCAGTAGTATACAGAGCAAGCTGGCCTGATCAAAAAATTATTAAAGGAACTTTAGAAGATATTGTAAAAAAAGTCAGAGATGAAAAAATTACCAGAACTGCAGTCGTAATTATTAGTGATGTCATAAATCCAAAATCATATGAATATTCAAAACTTTATGATAAAAAATTTAGTCATGGTTATAGGAAAGCAAAAATCAAATAGCTAAAAACTCAATTCTATTTTTTATTCCAATCTTTTGGAGCTTTACTTCAAAATCTTTTACATTATCCGAAGTAAAAATTTTCAGTGTATTTCGCTTTGATCTATTTTTTCTAATTTTTTTAAGAACCTTTTTTGCAACATTATCTGCAGGATCAATAAATTTTATTTGTGGAAATTCAGAAGTTAAAATATTCTTTAAAAATGATAAATGTGTACTTGATAATGTAGCTACATCTATGTTCTTATTTGAAAATTCATTTTCTAGAATATTTTTAATAAATTTTTTACAATAACTTTTATCGCTCATAAACTTATTTGATTCTACAAGATCAACAAGTAAAGACACATTTATTTTGAAAACTTTTTCATTTTTTGATAAGCAAGAATTTTTTATATATTTTGATAAGCTTTTACTTGCAATTGCAGATTTTGTTCCGAGTATTGCAACATTTTTTGTTTTAGAAAGCATCATTGCTTCTTTTATTGGTGGATTCACACCAATTAATTTCCGATTTGTTAAATTGAGCATTAAAGTTGGTGTATTAGACGCCATTACAACTAAATCTGGGGAAAACTTTTCTTCCAAACGTTTTATTGTTTTTTTAACAATTTTTTCTAATTGTTTTTTTGATTTTTTTCCATAGGGAAAATTTTTTTGATCTGCAAAATAGATTATTTCTGATTTACATATTTTTTGTATGGATTTAATGATTGAAAGTGAACCCAAACCAGAATCAAAAACAGCTATTTTGACCATGTTTTGTGGATTTTTTTCTAAGATTAGTTTGTTAGCTTAATTTACTCTAAAGTTTATCTAAATATACACCGTCCATTAAGAGCCAATTTCTAAACCATGCGATATGCCAAACTTCGATAAAACTTGGGCTCGACAAGAGGCCCCAGGGGTAACCGACAAACTACGAGATGCAGTAAAACCTCAAGGTGCATTAAAACCACGAATCCAAACTGCAGTAAACAAACTCCAAGTCCAGATATCCAAAATGGATTCTATGCTTGGAAAACTGCATGAAAGAGACGCGCAGCTCTTTCAGAGAGTCGTAGCTGCAATGCAGCAACATGATACTGGTACAAGTAGAGTTTTGTCTAACGAATTAGCTGAAATTCGTAAAGTTACAAAGATGCTCGGTAATGCAAGAATGTCATTGGAACAAGTCCAATTAAGACTGACAACTATTCATGATCTTGGCGATGCTATGGTAGCAATCGGTCCAGCGATGTCCACAATGAAGGGATTGAAGTCATCACTAGGAAGATTTATGCCAGAAGCAGACTCAGAACTGAATTCAATGACTCAGACACTTAATGGACTAATGATGGATTCCCTCGCAGGAGATTCATTTAGTATGGAGACTGGCGCTTCAAGTGAAGAAACAGATAGAATCCTACAAGAAGCATCTGCAGTAGCTGAGCAACAGGTTGGAGACAAATTCCCATCTGTACCATCACCAACTGGACTTTCGTCTAACACATCTACTACATCATATTAGTAGATTAGTGAAAAGACGAATGTCATCCTTTTTGTTTTATCTTTTAAGAAATTATTATTTATTTTTCTTCCTGTTGGTTATTTCCAATTTAGAAAGTTTTACATCTTTTAGAATACACTCAAATTAAAAATTTAGAAAACATACAAAAAAGAAACAAGATGAGTTATGAAAAAATTCTCTACGAAATAAAGAAATTTGAATTGTTGGAAATTCTAATAAATTATCTTGTTTAATCTATGGATATGCAATTGATTGAGCTATTATAGAATCAAGTTCTGAAATCTTTATCCTTTGCTGTTCCATTGAATCTCTTTTACGCATAGTCACAGTTCCATCTTCTAGTGTTTGATGGTCAACAGTAACTGCAAAAGGTGTTCCAATTTCATCTAATCTACGATATCTTCTTCCAATTGCACCAGAATGGTCTAAGAATGCATCATATTTTCTTTTGATTTGTAGGTAAATCTCATCTGTTTTTTCTTTTAAACCATCTTTTTTGACAAGTGATAAAATTCCAACATGAATCGGAGACAAATAAGGTCGGAGAGATAAAACTATTCTTTCATGCTCCTTATCATCATGTAAACTGTGTTCTAATATAGTATAGAGGCTTCTATCAATTCCCATAGAAATCTCAAAAACATGAGGGAGAACTTTCTCATCGTTATCCATAACCTCAAATTTTTCTTTACTCTTATTTGCATGACTTGATAGATCATAATCTGATCTATAGTTACATGCAACTAATTCCAGCCAACCAATTGTGGTTTCTACTTCAAAATCAAATGCGACCTGTGCATAAAATGCCTTTTCCTTATCACCAAGTTTTCTGAATCTACTTTTTGAAATATCAATCCCAGACTTGTCATAAAATTCAGTCAAAATACCAAGATAGTATGCCACAAACTTGTTTGGAATTATCCCTACTTCAACTGCCTCTTTGCATGTCAATGCAATTAATTCTGAATTATTTTGAACTCTAATTATGGTATTTTGAATCTCAGAAAAATTTTCCATTTCGTTTAATTTCGAAGGATTACAAAACACCTCAATTTCTGCTTGATAAAATTCTCTTAAGCGAAGTAAACTTTGTCTAGGTGATATCTCATTTCTAAAACTCTTACCAACCTGAGCAACTCCCAAGGGCAATTTACCTCTCATTGTCTTAAATAATCTTGGAAAATCAACAAAGATCGACTGACATGTTTCTGGTCTAAGATATGCAGGTTCTTCTTCTGGACCTATTCCGACTTTAAACATCATATTAAATTTTTTAGCATTTTCAAAATCCCCCATACATTTAGGACATTTGATATTATTTTTCAAAATAGCATTGTCAAATTCTTTCAAATCTGCACTTTCAGGGATCTCTATTTTTGAGATCTCTGCTATTGTTCTATCTGCTCTAAAGGTTGATTTACATTTTGTACATTTTATTATTGGATCTGCAAAATTTCCAAGGTGACCAGATGCCTCAAATACAGACTTTGACATTATCTGCGAACCATCTATCTCCATCATTCCATCTCTTCTAATCAACTCTCTTCGCCATAATTCGAGAAATTTATTTTTCAAGCTTACACCAGTAGGTCCATATTCCCAAAAACCAGCTTGTGCATCTGAGTAGATCTCACAACTAGGAAAATAAAATCCACGTTCTAATGCTAATTTCATTACATCTTCATAATTCATTATTCTTTTTCACTCACAACTGAATAAATTTCTACGCAAGCTCCTTTGATATTCGTATATTTTCAAAATCGTCCCTGATCTCATCAATTGGAGTTTCTAAAATTATTGGTATTTTTTCCTTGTTAGCAGTTTTTATCACGGCTGCCAATCCTTTTTCTCCAATATTTCCTAAACCAATATGATAGTGTCTATCAAGATTACATCCAATTTCTCCTTTGGCATCATTCAGATGAAGTATTTTCAAATTTTCCAATCCTACGGAATCATCAAACTTGGTAAAAGTATCTTTAACCGATTTTTCTGTTCTTAGATCATAACCTGAAACAAAAGCATGACATGTATCAAAACAAACTCCAAATTTTTTTGTAGATTTTAATTTCTTAAAAATTTCACCTAGTTGCTCAAAATTTGAACCAACAGAATTTTTTTGACCAGCAGTATTTTCCAATAAAATCATTACATCGTTTTGGTTGGTTCCTGCTTTAGTTAATCCTTTTACTAGTTGTTTGATTCCTTCCTCTTCACCAGTCCCTAAATGGCTCCCTAGATGTGTAACTAAATACGGAATACCAAGTTTTCCGCATCTCTCAACTTCATTTATCAAAGTATTTACCGATTTTTCAAAACCGTCTTCTTTTGGAGTAGATAAATTTGGTAAATATGGCATATGTGCACATGTTGCAAATCTATCAATTTTGCTTGTCTTTAATTTTTTTCTAAAATTTGTTATATCTTCATCAGAAAGATCTTTTGCATGCCATCCTCTAGGATTTCTAGTAAATATTTGAAATGCAGAACATTCTCTTTCTATAGCATTGTCAATTGCCTTATCAATTGACCCAGAGATCGAAACATGGCAACCGATCTGCATATCTGACTTTTTATTAAACATAATTTAAATCAGCATTTGTTTAAGAAGTTAAAATCAGATTTTTAAGTCAATATTGTTAACAACTATCATGATTGCACTAGGAGCAGATGAAATTGCCAAATATCCATTTCTTGCAGACGCAGGTCAATATCTAAAAGATAAAGGATTTACACTTGAACAATTTGGAACTGATCCAGATTTGAAACAACTAGTCGAAAAAGCATTTAATAGAATTGAAGTAGCAGCAAACGGAAAAATCTATCAGTCCGATTTAATAGGGGATCAAGCCTCCAATCAAGCTTCACTTCCAAGAGAAGTATTTTCATTTCTTTTGGCAATCGTATTGCTTAAACTAAGTGGTATGACTACCTTAATCAAAAGATTCGCACTTGCAGAAGCTAGACGTGCGGAAAAATATCTAGAAAAAGATCTAGCAAACATCTCAGATGAGTCAAAAAAACAATTAGCAATTAGAATCATTAATGATTTATTTTCTATTCAAGTGAAAAAACAAAATGATTTTTTTGTAATTTCTGTGTCTGATTATCTTACTCACTCTATAAATTTTCATGAAAGAGAGTGGAAATTAATAAACAGACATGTTGAAAATGGTCTGGTATTTTTAAGTCCACATGAAACAGTCAGGTTGATTCGAAAAGAACTGGGGACATACATCAACTCGAAAATAACAAATGCGAAAACGCCTCCAATGTTTACTAGTTTTGAAGAACCAGTCAACAAATTAGTCACTCTCTCTAAAAAGTTTTCGACAAACTTTGTAACTTCAGGAGAGTATCCACCATGCATAAAGCATGCCATTGAAACTCTTGAAAAAGGGGAAAATCTTCCCCATTCTGGAAGATTTATGCTTGCAACTTTTCTATTATCAAAGAATCAATCAATTGAACAAATTTCACCGTTATTCAAAAATGCGCCAGATTACAATGAACGTGTTACGCTCTATCAACTAAATCATTTAGCAGGAACATCAGGTAGTGGTACACATTATTCCTGCCCTTCATGCGAAAAATTAAAAACACAAAATTTATGCTTCATAATTCCGGAATGTGATAATATCATAAACCCGCTTCAATTTGGAAAGAGACTTGATGCAAGAAAATAATATCAAATTTCTTGAAGATTCTTTTAAGAAATACTATTTTGAACATTTTGATCTTATCCATGTTCCGGATAGAACTTCGGAACGAGAATTTGGATTTCAAAAATTTAATTCAGGCATGACACGACATATCTCAATTAAGGATGATAAAGAATTACATCTCTTATTGATGAAAAACATTCCTTCGGATGTTTACTGCTCAAATGGTTATTACTCTTTTCCAAATTTACCTATGAATGAAAAAGATTGGAAGGAAGCAGATTTAATTTTTGATATTGATGCCAAGGATCTAAATTTAGAATGTAGGGAAAACCACACAGTTTCTAGATGTAATGAATGTAATGAAATTTCCACTCAAAAAAATTTCTGTGCGAAATGCAATTCAACAAAATTGGAACAAAAATCCTTACCTTGTAAAAACTGTATAGATTCATCAAAACATGAAGTATTCAAATTATCAAAAATTCTCACTGAAGACTTGGGTGTTCAACCAAACGATATTCATGTTTACTTTTCAGGCAATGAAGGATTTCATGTACATGTATATAATTCACAATTCCAAAAATTAGGTTCAAGAGAAAGATCAGAACTTACAGATTATATCATGTTCAAGGGCGCAGTACCTGAAACTTTTGGGATGAAAAAATTTAACACAAATCGATCATCCTTTCCTAATTTTGAAGAAAAAGGATGGAGGGGAAGATTTTCAAAAGAAGTATACGAATCAAAATCAAAACGTTCTAAAATAATTTCAGAATTAATAGTCAATGGTTATTCTTCTTTCCAAAGAACTTTAGAAGGTGTATCCAATAGAATTGGAATTAAAATCGATCCTAATGTGACAATGGATATTCATAGAATATTTCGTCTTCCAGGATCACTAAACAGTAAAAGTGGGTTAACAAAAATTTTTTGTAAGGATCTAACAAAATTCGATCCCTATTCAGATGCCTCATTTCTTCATGAAAATTCCATTGAAATAATAGCAGATTGTCCACTTAAATTTAAACTAAAAAATAAAACATTTGGTCCATATTTTGGTGAAAAAGTGTCTGTTCCAACCTATGCGGCAGTATACATGATGTGCAAAAAACTAGCTACACTTGGTCTTTAAATCGACTCTATAAAACAAAATGGAAATTAGTGTAAAAAATTTCTCCAATATTGCCCAATTTTGAACCTTGTTGGTAAGACATTAATTTACCAAACCAAGAGGAAGGTTGCTTTTGTATAGCGCCACTACTGATAAACAAGCTCCACCGCCTGATACAGGAAAATTCGTCAGACTCATCATTGTTGCCATAATTATTATTGCAATTTTTGCCATTATTGGAAATCAGGCTGTAATTCTATCAATGAATTTTACAGAATTTGGAGAGCAATTTAGTAAACCATTGTATTTCTCTCTCGTTTCAGCTATAATTCTCTCGGCAATTGCTCTAGTTCGAGTAAACATCCTTGGAAGATCTTCAATCTTTTGGTATGGACTTAATACAGCAATTGGATTTATCGGCAAAAGCACCCAACAATCAATTTCAACTAACATTCCCAGTTTCAAGGATTACAAGCTTAGTCCAATACAGTTTGTTGTTTGGCAGATAACAAAAATTTTGCTCTTTGGAGCATTTTTTGTAAATATCATGTTTGGTTTTGCAGCGATTGCTTTTTTTGATGGTAATAATTTAGGTTTAGAAAATTTACCAAATCTATTTTCCTTACCCTTTGTCACCCCAAGCACTGATCCTAATTATTCAATTCAACAAGTCGTTCCAATGATCCCATCATTAATTATTCTTTTACCACCAATTCTTGCTGCAATTGGAATTCGTTTAGTTTTGTATGTAGGAATTCATAAAATTATTCATGTAATCACTTCATATCTTCAAGATTCCAACAGTGGAAAACCAAGATATCTAAACTATGTTTCAACTATAGAAACAGTAATAGGCGTTGCTATTCTCTGGTTAGGTTTTAATCAATTTTTTACTGAGCAAATTGATTATAATACAAGATACGTAATAGGTGGAACATTATTAATTGGATTTATTCTTTTAGCTTTTTCAATTGTAGATAGGATAAGAGCACGTGTTCTTACTCATATGTTCAAGAGAGACGTATACATTAGAATTTTGTTAGTTCTTGCAATTGGTATTGTTGTTTTGGGATTAGTGACAATTAACAACAGCATTGCAGATTCAAAGAAAATAGAATACTTGGGACCTTACAATTCCCAACAAATTAGTGTTAATCGCTATCTTGGTCAACTAAATAATATAAAGGAAAACATACATGAAGTAAAGTTACAATCTGTTAATCTAAATAACATAAAAAATTACGTAAATAAAAACAGTGATGTACTAAATGTTGTTAGAGTATGGGATTGGGAAGCAGCATTTGCAAAACTAAAACCTGAAATTGGCTTGATACCAAACGTGGATTTTGAAGATAACGATATACTTCGTTTTAACAATACTCTATATTGGACCGCTTCAATGAAACCAATACTTCCTTCAAGCGTTAGCCTTGCAAATAGATGGTATAATGAACATCTTGTGTATACTCATGTACCAAACGGATTCCTTACTCTTGATGCTACAGATGGCCAAATTATCGATAGCAGCAAATTCTTCAAACAACGAGAAATCTATTACGGTGAAGGTGGTCTCTTTAAGGATACTTGGTCTGCCTATCCTAATTCAAGGGGATCTACTAGCGCAGAACTTGGAGGAGTGTCATATAACGGAAAAGGAGGATTGGACGTTTCTCCACCACTTAGCTGGATTTTTGAGCCAAACTTTTTACTTTCATTTCCAGGAGAATCAGTCCACATTATGCGTTACAAGGATGTCCATGACAGATTGCAAACCTTGTATCCATATTTCCAATACAGTCTCTTTGGTAAGGAGGTAGATTCTATTCCGGTAACAGATGGGGAAAAATCCTATTGGTTGACTCCACTGATAATTGGGTTTGATACTCATGATGTACCATGGTCTGTTGGAAACCCATATCTGAGATTAGTGGGATTTGCCTTAATTGATTCTCATGATGGCAATATTCAATTATTAAAGACTGGTGATGATTTCTTTACTGAAATGTTTGTTGGTCAATATTCTGACCAGTTCAAACCAATACCGGATTGGC
>Ga0210139_1000073_pt1 | contig 16502 bp, 18 predicted proteins | sample Browns_TuleB_D2_FD_184855 | JGI IMG/M metagenome (GOLD analysis project Ga0210139, IMG submission 184855) | Wetland microbial communities from San Francisco Bay, California, USA, that impact long-term carbon sequestration - Browns_TuleB_D2 (SPAdes) | ecosystem: Environmental > Aquatic > Marine >... | reverse complement strand
CCGCGCGGGTCGCGGCGTATCCAGAGGCTGACCGCTCCGATCACGGGCAAAAACAGGAGCAGCGACAGTATGGGGAAGCCGACTTGATAATTCCAGAAGATTTCGAGATTCATGAATTCCTTTTTTTTAGGGGCTTACGTCGCCGTTAGGGCGGTGGAACCTGTCCTTCTGCTCTACCATCGCCGTCCGCCTCCGAGGCCCGCGGCTCAGGCGGCTTTCGTTTGACCCGGCTAAGGCTCGGCCGCTAAATTTCCCGAAGGTGAGGCGCGGGAAATTTGCCGTGGTAAAGAAGCGGCCGCGTCCTTCGCCAAGCCGGGTACCCCAAACGACAGCCGAGTCGCCGCTCAGCCCCGGCGCCGAACGCCGATGGCAAAAAACCCGAGTGCATCGTCCCGGCTTCCATCTATTCACGATTTTCCATTCTCCATCAATTCCCGCTCTTCAACGCCAGTCGGCCCAGAATATGGGTCATGGCCGAGTGGTCGAAAAACCAGAGGTAGAGATTGATCAAAATAAATACGCCGACCACGATGATGGCGGCGTAGTGATGCACCTGGCCCGATTGGAGCCTTCGGAACAGGGCCGCCGCGATATGATTAAGGTAGCCGATGATGTTCAGGAAACCGTAGATCACGTATTTTTCGATCGCGGTGCTGATCGCCGCGCCGAGCTGGGTCATGCCGGAGACCGCGCGCACCGCGCCGTCGATCACGCGGTCGTCGAACCGGCTAAATCTTCCCCCCCACCGAATCGACGGCTCGACCACCGTCGCGTCATAAAATTCGTCCACGCGGTATTTGTCGTACAGCAGCGCGTGGAGCCTCGGCAACCGTGCGGCCAGCGCCGGCGCCGATTGGGGATTCTTCAGATACATCTGACGGGCGACGAGCCACCCGGTCAGCGCAACCCCGACCGACAGGGCCATGAGAATGATATCGATCGCCCCGAATCCGTGCGACTCCTGCGCGCCGGCGACGGGCCCGAGAAAGCCGTGAATCCAGCCCTCGTCCGGCGGAATCCCGAGAAGCATCCCGCCCAACAACGAAAGTGCGGCCAGGACGATCAGCGGATAGATCATGACGTTCGGCGATTCGTGAAGATGATGCTCCGTCTCGTGGTCCATTCGCGACGGACCATAGAAAGTCATGTAGACCTGCCGGAACATATAAAACGAGGTCATCGCGGCGGCCGAGAGGCCCAGGAACCACAGGATGATATCGCCGTGTTTGAAGGCCGCGCCGAGGATCTCGTCCTTGCTCCAGAACCCGGCCAGCGGCGGAATCCCGGCGATGGCGATCGCGCCGATCACGAAGACCGCCGTGGTCTTCGGCAGATGCTTGGCCAGCCCGCCCATCTTTCGCATGTCCTGCTCCCCGCCCATCGCGTGGATGACGCTTCCGGCCGACATGAACAGGAGGGCTTTGAAGAAGGCGTGCGTGACGAGATGGAAGATGGCCGAGGCATAGGCCCCGACGCCGCAGGCGAGGAACATGTACCCGAGCTGGCTGACGGTCGAGTAGGCCAGGACCCGCTTGATGTCGAACTGGACCAGGCCGATCGTCGCCGAGAAGAAGGCCGTCGCGGCCCCGACTACCGCCACCGTCCCCAGCGAGAAAGGCGCCAGGTCGAATAAAATATGGTTTCGGACGACCATGTAAACCCCGGCCGTAACCATCGTCGCGGCATGGATGAGGGCCGAGACCGGGGTCGGGCCCTCCATCGCGTCCGGGAGCCAGGTGTACAGCGGAAGCTGGGCCGATTTTCCGATCGCGCCGATGAAGAGGCAGAGCGTGATCGCGGTGGCCGTCGCGGTCGAAAGCTCGCCCGCGCGTGAGAAGACGTCGGTGTAGTTGAGCGTGCCGAAATGCGCGAAGATCAAAAAGAGGCCGACGAGGAATCCGGCGTCCCCGATCCGGTTGACGACGAAGGCCTTCGTCCCGGCCTTGATCGCCGAGGTCCGCTCGTACCAGAAACCGATCAAAAGATACGAGCAGAGGCCGACGCCCTCCCAGCCGACGAACATGACGAGGTAGTTTCCGCCCATGACCAGGATCAGCATCGAGACGGTGAAGAGGTTCAGGTAGGCGAAGTACCGCGCGTATCCCGAATCGCCGTGCATGTACCCGATCGAGTAGGCATGAATCAGAAACCCAACGCCGGTGATCACCATCAGCATGACGCCGGTCAACGGATCGATCAGCGCGTTGAAGTCGATGACGAGATCGCCGCCGGGGATCCAGGTGAAGAGCGTCGCGACGTGCCCGGCGGGATTGGCGATCAGCCGTGCCAGTGTCGCGCAGGCGACCAAAAAGGACAGCCCGACCGATCCGACCGCGGTCACGCTCACGGCGCGCTCGGACAGCCGGTGGCCGAACAGCCCGTTGATCAGTACGGCGAGCAGTGGGAAAGCCGGTATGAGCCAGATGATGTCCATTGCGTTATGTGTTCCTTGTAATCGGCATAACCTGCACTACGGCTCGATCAGGGCCGTTCGGCACCTCGCCCTTCGGCTCCGACGGCTTTCGTTTGACCCGTCTAAGGCTCGGCCGCTCAATTTTCCGAAGAGGCGCTGCGGAAAATTGACCCTGCGGGCCGCGTCCTTCGCCAAGTCGGGTGGCCCCAAACGCAAGCCGAGTCGCCGCCTGGCCCGGTGCCATACGGCCATCGGCCGATTTACCACGAGCATCGCTACCATTTCAGCAAATTAATCTGATCCACATTCGTCGCGATCTTTCCGCGGAAGACGACGATGATGATCGCCAGTCCCACCGCCGCCTCGCCGGCCGCGATCGCGATGATGAAAAGCGCCACGATCTGGCCCGCCATCGAGTCGAGATAGGACGAGAAGGCCACGAGGTTCAGGTTGGCGGCGTTCAGCATGATTTCGACCGCCATTAAAATAATGATGAAATTCCGCCGGATCAGGACGCCGATCAGGCCGGTGATGAACAGCACCGAGCTCACGATCAGGTAGGAGGACAACGGGATCATGGCGCGCTCTCCCGCGGGCCCTCGGCGGGCGGCCTGTCCTTGGCCAGGACGATCGCGCCGATGATCGCGCCCAGCAGGAAGACGCCGACGATTTCAAACGGGAGGAAATATTCGTTGAAGATGGTGATCCCGATGGTCTGGGTGTGTCCGAACTGGGTCACCTTCTCCGGCGTGACGTCGCCCGGCTTCCCGGCGAAGGGCGACCGGAGCAGGAACCAAAAGGCCTGCCCGGCGGCCAGCAGCCCGAAGAAAAGCCACAGGGCGTAGCGCCGGTGGAGGTAGCGCTCCTCGGTCTTGAGGTTGAGCAGCATCAGGACGAACAGGTAGAGGACCAGGATCGCGCCGGCGTAGATGATGATCTGGACGGCCGCGAGGAACTCGGCGTTCAACAAAATAAAAAACCCTGCGATGTGGAACAGCAGGGAAAGAAGGGCCAACCCGCAATGGACCGGGTTTCTCAAACCGACGGTCAGTACGGCGCTCGCGACGCTGGCGAAGGCCAGATAGTAAAAGAACAACTGTGGGACCATGGGAGGGCCGATTACTCCTTTTTCTCGCTCAGAACCGGGTGCGGGAATTTATACCGGTACTGCTTCGCGGTTTCGTCGGCCTGTTCCTGACGATGGGCGACCAGGTAGGCTTTGGCGTCGTCAAAGTATTTGTCGCCGATATCGTAGAGTTTTTCCTTGTCGAAATAGAGATCGCGCTTGTTTTCGGTCGAATATTCGTAAAGCTTCGTCATGCCGAGGGCGTTGACCGGACACGCCTCGACGCAGAAGCCGCAAAAGACGCATTTCGTCATGTCGATGTAGAATTCGCTGGCGTAACGGACGAGCGGCTGGTCCGGAACCTGCTCGCTGACCACCCGGATGCAGTGCGAAGGACAGGCGGCCTCGCACAGATCGCAGCCGACGCAGCGCTCGACGCCGTCGTCGTAGCGCAGCAGCGCCAGCGCGCCGCGGTGCGTGTCGGGAAGGGCCCGCTTGACGTGCGGATATTGAAAGGTCACGCCCCGGACGAACATGTGGCGGAAGACGACCCACAACGCATGGACGATCTCCAGCATCAGGATCTTTTGAAGGAGGCTCTTGCGCTTGTTCACGGCGCACCTCCCGGATTGGCGGCCCCGGCCGGCGCGGCGGCACGCTCGATCGCGACGGGCCCCCGCTTGTGGTAGATCACGCGCGTCACCGGATCGATCTCGTGCGTGATCAGGTCCTTCACCGGCGGCGTGTTGAAATGTTCCGGGAAGAAGACCAGACCGGCCGGCAGGCGGGGCTGGATCTCGATTTCCACCTCCACGCGGCCCGACGGAGACCGCACGATCACCGTGTCATTCTCCGCCGCGCGAAGGGCCTCGGCGTCCGCCGGACTGATCTGCAGTCGCGCGCGGTCGTAGATTTTCATCAGGCCCTCGGCCCGTGTCGAATACTTTCCGGAATGGTACAGGATCTGTCCCAGGATCAGCGTAAACGGATAATCGGGCGACCCGTTCGACGAACTTCCTTCGTACCGCGCCGGGGTTTCCTGCGTGAATCCGTTGTTCAGGTATCCGGCCAAATCAACCGGCAGCGGCTCCGGCTTGGTCGTAAAATAACCCGGAATCGTCTTGGCGATCTCGCGGTGAATCTCCTTCGCGCTTCCGTATTCCAACGGGAAACCCATGCGCCAGGCCAGCTCCGAAAAGATCTCCCAGTCGGGCTTGCTCTCGCCGATCGGCTCCAGCGCCATCCGAACCGCCTGGACCTTGCCCTCCATGCTCGTAAACGTCCCTTCCTTCTCGGCGTAGGTCGTCGCCGGCAGAACGACGTGGGCCTTCTCGCCCGTCTCGGTCAGGAAGGGATCCTGGACGATGAGGAGCTCGACCTTCTCCAGCGCCTCGGCCGCCCCCATCGAGGCCGGCAGCGTGCCGATCGGATTTTCCCCGACGATGTAGAGCGCCTTGATTTCGCCCGAGCGGGCGCCTTCGAGGATACCGGCGAGATCGGTCCCGGCCCCGGCCGGGAGCTCCTCGCGCCATTGCTTCGCGAACTTCTCGTGCGCCCCGGCCCGGTCGTACGCGATCCCCCCCGGCAGGAATTCGAAGGAGCCGCCCATGTCCACCACGCCGATCTCGTTGTTCTCCTCGCACAGCGCGTTCAAACCGGAGCCGTCCTTCTCGAATAACCCGGAAACCAGCGCGAGGTCCACGAGGGTGAGGACGTTGCGATACCCGTCCCTTCGCTTGGTGATCCCGTCCTCGAACAGGATCACGCCGCGCTCGGCGTGGGCCAGAATTTCGGCGACCTCGGCCAACCGCTCGACCGGAATCCCGGTTTCCTCCGCGACCGACTCGATCGTGAACGCGGCGGTCGCCCGCTTCAGGGTTTCCACGGCTCCGGGATATTTTTGCAGAACCGTCGCGTCGCACAGCCCGCGGTCGACGATCAACTTGACGAGCCCCTGGACCAGACGCGCCTCGGACCCGACCTTGATCGCCAGGTGATGGGTGGCCAGCTTGGCCATGGGCGTCGTCATCGGATCGGCCACGATCACCTTCGCCTTGTATTTCCGAAGCGCTTCCTTCACGCGGAGGTTGAAGACGGGATGCGTCTCGGTGATGTCCGACCCGATGACGAAGATCGCGTCGGCCTTGGTGACCTGCTCGGAATTGTTCATCATCCGGATCCGGTCGGTGCCGAAGGCCTTCCGCAGCGCCATCACGACGTTCATGTGGCCGTACCGCGCGGTGCTGTCGATCCGGTTGGTGCCCAGCCCGATCCGCATCATTTTCTGAAAGAGGTAGATGTCTTCGTTCGTGCAGCGGGCCGAGATCAGCCCGGCGATCGAGGAACCGCCGTGATCCATCTTGATTTTTGTCAATCGCTCGGCGACGACATCCTGGGCGTCCAGCCAGGGCGTCTCGACCTGCTTCCCCTCTTTTCGGACGAGCGGCAGTTTCAGACGGTCGGGGCTGTTGACCATCTGGAAACCGAAACGGCCCCGGCCGCAGATTCCGCCGTGTCCCTTGGCGGTATCGGCCCGATCGCCCCACTTGGCCTTCCACGACAGCTTGGACGTCACCCGGACGATCCGGTTGTCCTTCGTTTCGACGTTGATCTGGCAGCCGTCGCCGCAGTAGGGGCAGGTGGTCTGGGTCTTCTTCATCTGCCAGGGCTTGTAGAGGTATTTCGAAAACTTGTTCGTGATCGCCCCGACCGGGCAGACCGCGAGGCAGTCGCCGCAGAATTCGCAGTAAAGCGGCTTGTCCTCCTTGGCCGTCACGATCGTGAAGCCGTCCTTCTTCATGAAGGTGAGCGCGTCCACCAACTGGACTTCTTTGCAAATATTGATGCACTCGCCGCAGACGATGCAGCGGTTCATGTTGAAGTCCAGGACCTTCGACCGGGTGTCCTCGGGGATCCCCTTTTGCTTGACGTTGGGGACCTCGCCGATCCCGAACTGGAACGTGAAATCCTGCAGCTCGCAATGGCCGTCCGCGTCGCAGACGGGGCAGTCCAGCGGATGGGTCGACAGGTGTTTGATCAGCGCCTTCTTCTGCGCGTCCTTCAGATCCGGGGTCTCGGTCGTGACGACCATTCCGGCCTGGGCCGACGCGGTGCAGGAACGGACGGGGGCCTTCTTCCCCTCCACCGATACGAGACACATCCCGCAGGAGCCGAACGGCGTGAAGGTGTAATGGTAGCACATGGCCGGGATGATCTTTCCGATGCCGCTGAGGACATCGTAGAGCGATCGACCTTCGGTGGCCTTGACGTTCTGGCCGTCGATCGTCAACTCGATCTCGGCGCCGGCTCCCAACAGCCTGGCTTCTTTTGCGTCGCGTGTACCCATAATTTTTTCCGTTTCCTGATGTAGGGGCAGGGCTGGCCCTGCCCAATCAGGGCGCAGCAAGCGGCGCCCCTACATTCGGGCGGACACACAGGTCCGCACCTACATCATTCAGGGCGCACGCCGTGCGCCCCTACATCTACCGATCACATTCCCCCATGACGATGTCATAGGTTCCGAAGATCGTCACGATGTCGGCGATCATGTAGCCCCGCGCCATGGCGTCGAAGGCCCCCATGTGGATGAACGATGGGGCGCGGATCTTGAGGCGGTAGGGCTTTCCCGTTCCGTCGCTGACGATGTAGAAGCCCAGCTCGCCCTTGTGCGCCTCGGTCCCGGAATAGATCTCGCCGACCGGCGTCCGGAAGCCTTCCGTGAACAGCTTGAACTGCCGGATCATGTGCTCCAGGTTCGTGAAGACCTTGTCCTTCGGCGGAAGGGTGACGCGGGGGTCCTCGACCATGTACGGCCCTTCCGGAAGCTGGTCCAGGCACTGCTTCACGATCTTCGCGCTTTCCTTCATCTCCAGGATGCGGATCCAGTAACGGTCATAGGTGTCGCCGTTTTTCCCGACCGGCACCTCCCATTCGACCTTGTCGTACGCGCCGTAGGGCTCGTACTTTCGGAGGTCGTAGTCCACGCCCGAGCCGCGGAGCGAGGGACCGGAAAGTCCGAAGCTGACCGCGTCCTCGGCCGAGATCACCGCGACATTCTTCGTCCGGGCCAGCCAGATCCGGTTCGTCTCGAGCAGCGCGTTGTACTCGTCCAGTTTCTCGCTGAAGTTCTCCAGGAACCGGCGGAGATTCTCGATCAGCTTCGGACGGATGTCGTTCTCCACGCCGCCGATCCGATACCAGCTCGTCGTCAGCCGCGCCCCGCAGAGGTCGTCGAAAAAATCCAGGAGCACCTCCCGTTCGCGAAACGTGTAAAAGAACACGGTCATCGCGCCGATATCCAGCGCCTGGGTTCCGAGCCAGAAGAGATGGCCGATGATCCGCTGGACCTCGGCGACGATCGTCCGGAGGTATTCGGCCCGTTCGGGCACCTTCATGTCCAGAAGCTTTTCGACGGCGCGGACGTAGGCGAAGTTGTTGTACATCGCGCAGACGTAGTCGAGCCGGTCCGTGTGCGGAATGAACTGATGATAGGTCCCGTCCTCCGCCAGCTTCTCGACGCCCCGGTGGAGGTATCCCAGGACCGGCGTCGCCTTGATGATCCGTTCCCCCTCCAGATCCAGGATGATCTTCAAGACCCCGTGCGTGCTCGGATGCTGGGGCCCCATGTTGAGCATCAGCTTCTCGGTCCGAAGGAGCGGAAGCGTCCGGTTCGGCACGGGCACCCCGATTCCCCGGTTCTCGGACGAGGGCTCGGTTGTTTTCGGTTGTTCGTCCGTCTTCATGTCTCCTTCCGGTGCGTCCCCTCGGTGATGAATTCGAACGTGTCGCGCCATCCCTTGCCGGCCAGCGGGAAATCCTTCCGGAGCGGCCAGCCCTCGTCGTATTCGTCCGGCATCAAGATGCGTCGATGATCGGGGTGGTTGTTGAACCGGATCCCCATCATGTCGAACACCTCCCGCTCCATGAACTCGGCGCCCTTCCAGATCCCCGTGACCGAATCGATCGTGGAATCCTCCTCCGTCACCCGGGCCTTCACCCGGATCCGTTGCCGCCGCGGGATCGAGTAAAACTCGTAAACGACCTCGAAGCGCTCCTCGTCGTCCGGGTAGTCCACCGATGAGACATGGACGATGTAGTCGAAGTCCATCTCGGGGTCGTCATGAAGATACCGGCCGACCGGAACGACCGCGTCTTTTTTGATCGTGACCGCCAGGTCCCCCCGCCATTCCTTCCAGGAGACAAACGCCTCGGGGAATTTCTGCTGTATTTTTTCGGCTGTCGGGTGCATCGTTCTCCGCGTTGAACGGGCGGGTTTGAAACCCGCCCCTCCCGTTTAAACCTTCGTCGCGCCGAGGATGGGGCTCTTGATGAAAACCTTCTGCCGCATGATCTTCTGCTGAAGCTTCAGAATTCCGTCGAACAGGGCCTCGGGTGTCGGAGGACAGCCCGGGACGTAGATGTCCACCGGAACGAAGCGATCGACGCCCTGCACCACGGCATAGCTGTTGTAGATATTTCCCGAGGTGGCGCAGGATCCCATCGCGATCACGTACTTGGGTTCGGGCATCTGGTCGTAAATTTTCCGGATGACGGGGGCCATGCGGCGGCAAACGGTCCCGGCCACGATCATCAGGTCCGACTGCCGGGGCGAGGCGCGAAACACGCCGGCCCCGTACCGGTCCATGTCGTACCGGGACGAAACGGCCGCCATCATCTCGATCGCGCAGCAGGCCAGGCCGAAGGTCATCGGCCACAGCGACCCTTTCCGGGCCCAGTTGACCGCCTGCTCGATCGTGGTGGTGACGAGTCCTCCCTCGCCGCTCATCGTTCCTAATCCCATTGCAGCGCTCCCTTCTTCCAGGCGTAGATGTATCCGAAAATAAACAAGCCGATGAAAACGATCATCTCGAAAAGCCCCCAGAAACCGATTTTGTCGAAAACGATCGCCCAGGGGTAGATGAAAATCATCTCGACGTCAAAAATAACGAAGAGCATCGCGATGATGTAGTAGCGCACCGGGAAAGGGTTCCGGGCATCCGAGATCGGCTCACTCCCGCACTCGTAGGGCGAAAGTTTTTCCTCCGTGTCGAGACGGGGCTGAACCACGTTGCTCAGCAGAAGCGTCACGGCCCCGAAGCCCACCGCCAGAACGATGAACAGGAAGACCGAAAAATACTGGGAAAGGTAAGCCGCCGTTTGTGAAACCATCGCCTCCCTTTGTATCAAAAATTTGAGGCTTAACTCTCAAGCGATTTTTGCCGGGACGTTAACAATATCATGGTTTTAACCCCTGGTCAAGCGACTATAGGACCTAGGCCGATGGGCCGAAAGACCCATGGATTCGGACCGGGCGAGGAAGAACACGAACGAAGACGGGAAAGGGTTGAAATTCGGTTAATGTTTGGGCGGGTCGCCGCCCTCTTTTTTCGCCGGCATTTGAATATCAAGAATCTTGACATCGAAGAACAGTTTTTTGCCGGCCAGCGGGTGATTCAGATCCAGCACCACGGTGGAATCCTTGATCTCGGAGACACGGACATGGATGGGTTCGCCCGTGGGATCCCGGCCTTCCAGCGGGGTGCCGACCACGAGGGCCTCCGGCGGAATCCTCGATTTGTCCACCTCCTGAAACGCCTTCGGATCGATTTCGCCGTATCCGTCCTTCGGTTCCAGGACGACCTTCTTCGTGTCGCCCACCTTCATCCCCACAAGCGAGGCCTCGAGGGCCGGAATGAGTTCGTTTCCCCCCTGGATAAATTTCAGCGGCATGCCCCCCACGTTGGAGTCGACCGTGCTCTTGTCTTCAAGCTTCAAGGTGTATTCGATCGTGATTTCCTCGCCTGCGGAAACCGTCAGCGGCTTCGGGCTTTCCGCGCCCGCGGCCCGGGGAAGGATCGAAAACAGGAGCATGGCGGCCGGCAGAAGCAACATCGTTCTTTTCATGCTTGATCGCCTCGTCGTTCGATTCGGTTCCCTTCAAACGCGGACCGGCGCCTCGGCATCGGGATCCCGGAAGGTTCGGTGACATTACACTCAAATGTGTCGTAAATCAAGGAAAAGTTTGGAGACAAGCGCCCTGTCGACTGTGGTATAATGAGGGCTCGATTTCACATGAAGGAACGGCCCCCCGATGCCCCCAACCCTTCAGCCCGGCACCATCGAAGAAACCGACGAATCGGTCCGCACCGAGACGCTCCCGCCCTACAAGGTCATCTTCCTCAATGACGACGTGACGACGATGGACTTCGTCGTTTACGTGCTGATCGCCGTCTTCAAGAAGGACACGACCACCGCCATCGAGCTCATGCTCGAGACCCACAACACGGGCGCGGCGATCGTGGATGTTCTTCCGCTTGAGGAAGCCGAGCTCCGACAGCAGCAGACCCACGAAGCCGCCCGCGCGGCCGGTTATCCCCTCCGCTGCGTCATCGAACCGGCGTGAAAATTTCCCAATGAGCCTGAAGAAGAGGGTTTTGCAGGGGCGTACGGCCGTACGCCCTTGCACGGACCGATTACATCACGATGAAATGCATCGCGAAGTCGAGGATGGTTCCGATGACCGAGGTGAGGTACAGCGGCCCGGTCGGACTCGGGCCGTTCTTCCAGAAGTAAACGGCGTTGAAGATCAGGAACGCGTTATAGAAGATGTTGATCACCTGGTGGGCGATCGGGACGCGGGTGGCGAAGTAGGTCGTGATGAAGATCAGCGCGATCGGCGCGATGGAAAGAAGGAGGGCCTTGGGCTCGCAGCGTTTCCGGATCACGACGACCAGGGCCCAGACCAACGCGACGAAAACGACGAGAAAGAAGATATGGGCCAGAAAAAAAAGATGCGGATTGAACGGAACGCCCCGGTGCATGGGGGGCATCTTACCAACTTCGGCGGGGCCGGTCAAATCCTTAATGCGAAGCGCCGTTGCCGTTCTTGCGGTTGATGCACTGGACGATGTGCCAGTAGTTGAAGGGGTTGACCTTGAGATTCTGTGTGACGTCGAGGCTGGTTTCCTTCAAAAGGAGATCCAGGGAGAGATCGGACCGGAAGCCGATCCGCGTGCAGAGCGGCGAGAGCGACCTCTCGACGCGGGAGACGAGGCGATTGCCGTTCGAGAAATGGTTCAGAAGCACGATCCTCCCGCCCGGACGGCAGACGCGGATCATCTCGGCCAGCACCGCGCGCGGATTCGGAACCGTGCTGATGACATAGGCCGCCATGACGGCGTCAAAACAATCGTCCCCGAAGGCCATATGGGTGGCGTCCATCTGTTGAAGATGGACGTGGTCGAGGCCGAGCCGCCGGATTTTTTTCGTTCCCTGTTCCAGCATCGGCCCGGTGAGATCGATCCCGACGATGGAGCATGCCTGGGGATAAAGGGGGAGGGACAGGCCGGTTCCGACGCCCACTTCCAGGACACGCTCCCCCGGTTTCAAGCCCAGGAGTTCAATGGCCGCGGCGCGGGAATGGTGAAAGATTTTTCCGAACAGCAGATCGTAGAAGCCCGAGTAGGCGGAATAGACCTTCGTGACTTTTTCAGTGTCCATGCGGCTCTCCCATTTCACCCATTGATAGCCCGCAATTTTCGGAAGAATCTCGTACGATCGCAACGGGGATTCGACGGAACATCCCCTCCCGGGAACGGCAACGAAAAATCCTCCGTACTCTACCCGAATCCGGCCGAAAATGTCAACCGGCGCTTGCCTGGCCCCGAGGCGTGGTATATACTTCGGCAGATTTCGAGCCGTTCTTCCCTTAGCCGGAGTCCCCGCGTGAAGCGCACACTGTTGGTTCGGCCGGGCGACATCAACGCTTTCTTCGGGCTGATGCTCGACAACGTAACGCAGCTGGTCATTCTTTCCGGAATCCTGATCGGACTTTTCGGATTTCCGAAGGCGCTGGTTCTCTACCGGATCGTTCCCGGCTCGGTCGTCGGCGTTTTGATCGGCGATCTGGTGTACGCTTACATGGCGGTGCGTCTCGCCCGAAAAACCGGCCGCACCGACGTGACGGCCATGCCGCTGGGGATCGACACGATTTCGCTGTTCGCCTTTTCGTTTGGGATCATCGGCCCGGCGTACGCGGCGACCCGGGATCCGGAAGCGGCCTGGCGTGTCGCCCAGGCGTCCATCGTCGCGGTGGGATTGATCAAGACGGCCTGCGCTTTCCTGGCTCCCCGCCTCCGGCGTCTCGTTCCACGCGCGGGGCTCCTCGGACCGATCGCGGCGGTGGCGATTCTCCTGATCGGATTCTTCCCGCTGCTCAAAATCCTGCACCAGCCGGTCGTCGGCTTTCTCTCGCTCACGATCATCCTGGCCGGTTTCATCGGCCGCGTGCGGCTCCCCTTCGGTCTCCCGGCCGCGTTTACCGGCGTGCTGCTCGGCACGATCGTTTACTACGGATTGGTCGCGACCGGCCTGATCGCGCCCGAGCTGAAAACCGGGTCCGAGGCGGGCTGGGTGCTGGCGTTTCCCTGGCCGTCGCTCAGATTTGTGCAGGGCCTGTCGCAGCTCGGCCCCTACTGGTCGCTGATCCTTCCCTTCGCGCTGACAATCGTGATCGGCGGCGTCGATGTCACCGATAGCGCGGCGGCCGGGGGGGACGATTACGAGACACGGGATATCATCCTCACGGACGGCCTGTCCACCCTGGCGGGGGGCCTTTGCGGCGGCGTGCTCCAGACCACCCCCTACATCGGCCATCCGGCCTATAAGGACATGGGTGCCGGGGCGGGATACACGCTGGCCACCGCGCTTTTTGTCGGGCTCGGGGGAATGCTCGGGTATCTGGCCTGGATCGTGAAAATCATTCCGGAGGCGGCCGTGGCGCCTATTCTGGTCTTCATCGGGCTCGAAATCCTCGCCCAGGCTTTCGGGGCGACGCCGAAGCATCATCACAAGGCCGTGGCGATCGCCTTCCTCCCCGCGATCGCGTACCTCGTCCTGATCCAGGTCAACTCCGCGGTGAGCGGCCTCGGAGCCTCCCTCGACCGCCTGACCGGCGAGGCGGCCGTGACGATGCAAAACATCACGATCCTGGCCAACGGATTCATCATTTCATCTTTGCTCTGGGCCGCCGCACTGAGCAAGATCATCGACCGCCGGTTCACCGCCGCCGCCGGATTCCTGGCCGCCGGGGGTCTCGCGGCCCTTTTCGGCTTGATTCACTCGCCGTTTCCGGACGGCCGGCTGTTCTGGCCGTGGGCCGTCGATTCCACCGTCCCGATCGTCCTGGCCGCATCCTACCTCCTGTCCGCGTGCGTCTTGATCGCGATCGGGTACCGGTCGTCCGACCCGCCGGCCGGATCGTAAAAAAAATCAGCCCTTCATTGACACACCCCCCCCGTCGGGTGATAATCTTTTATTCTGACGAAAAAAAGGAGGAGATCATGCGATTCATGCGATTATGGATCACGGGCGTCGTGTTGTTGGCCCTGGCCGGTCCGGTCGGGTCCGCGGAAGCGGCCTCGACGGTCGGGAGCCCGGCGCCGGATTTCACGTTGAACGGACTGACGGGCAAGCCGGTCACGCTTTCCAGCTATAAGGGCTCAAAGGTGGTCGTCCTGGGACTCTTCCACATCTGCGACCCTTGCCGGAAACAGACGGTGGAACTGGAGAAGGTGTTCAAGAGCTACAAAGACAAGGGCGTGGCGGTCATCGGGGTGAACGCGGCGGGGGACAGCTCCAAGGATGTGAGCGACTTCCTGAAAACCGTCCCCGGCGGCGTCGGGTTCGACTATCTGCTCGACCCGAAGACACAGCTGGAAGGTCCCTACGCCATCCGGGCGACGCCCAATATCGTCATCGTGGACAGGCAGGGCATCATCCGCTTCCGGGGCGCCTTCGTCCCCGCGCCGATGATCGAGGCCGAGCTGAAGAAGATTCTCGGATAGCGTTCTTCAGAACGTGTACAGTAGCGCCGCCTTGAAGGTTCGGTCGCTTTTCTCGTGATCGGGAGGCGGCTCGTTGTCGTAGTTCACGGTGAACGAGACCTTCATGGCCCAACTGCCGACCACGTTCGTGATCACGGCCGTTTCCTCGTTGATCAGATAATCCTGTCCGTGCGTCAAACTGGGCAGGTATTCCACCCATTGATCGAACCGGTTCTTTTCGGTGAAATTGTGGGTGAACCCGGCGAAGGCCCGCGCGCTGGGAAACCCCCGGTCCGGGAACGGATTGACCTGGTCCTCGTGAATATAACCGCCGCCGAGCTCCGCCTTCAAGACGTCGGACGCGCTGTTCAGAAGCAAATAGCCGAGACCGCCCTGATAGGTATACCGGAACTCGATCCCCTGGAACGTGTTCCGCTCCGTCTTCTGGAGAAGATACGCGTAGGTGCGGTCGGTGAAATTACGATCGTATTTGAGGGATCCGTACCAGTTCTCGGCCGACGTGGTGTCGTTGCTCTCCGCGTACACCCCGCTGCCTTGAAGCGTCAGCTTGTTCGGCAAAAAATTCCGCTCGATCTTCAGCTCGCCCGAAAACGTCTTGGACGAGCTGTTGCCGGACGTCTCCAGATAGGCCAATCCCACGTTCCCTTTCCACGGCGGCGGAGGCTCGTCCGCACGGGCCGGAACAGCGACGGTTCCCGTGAATCCCAAAATCAAAACCATGAAGACGATCCGCTTCATTGTGAGCTCCTCCGGTTAGAAGATATCGGAACGATCGCGTTCGCGGTTCCGATCGTAAAATTGAAACGACGCACGATTATTTCCCTCTTTCGACCTGGGCCGTGCAATGGGGACAGCGGGTGGCCTTGATCGAGATCACCGAAAAGCAATAAGGACAGTCCCGCGTGGTTGGGGCGGCCGGGGCCGCGGCCGGCTCCCTCTTCAATCGATTGATCTGACGGATGAGCATGAAGATGACAAACGCGACGATCAGGAAATCGATGACGGTGTTGATGAACATCCCGTAGTTGATCGTGGCCGCGCCGGCGGCCTTGGCCTCGGCCAGGGAGGCGTGGGATTGTCCGGACAGGTCGATGAACAGGTTGGTAAAGTTCACGTTGCCCAGGATAAGCCCGATAGGCGGCATCAGGACGTCGTTCACCAGCGAGGTGACGATTTTCCCGAACGCCGCGCCGATGATGATGCCCACCGCCATATCGATGACATTGCCCCGCATCGCGAATTCCTTAAATTCCTTCAGCATGATGGCTTCCTCCGATTGATGGCTTCTTGACGCGTACGATGAAACGGTGTGATCCGCACGGATGGATTCAGGCCGGTTCCGACGGAGAAAGGCATCGCGCCACCGTCAGGAAGGCCGAATGGGCCACCATCCGGTGGTCGGGACGCACGCTGCGCCCGTCGATGTTCCAGGTTCGAAGGAGCGTCTCGAACGTTTCGATAAACCCGAACCGCGGCTCCGCCCGGAGCGCTGCGACGACCTGCTGCACCTGCGGGACGGTCGGGAGCAGGCAGAGGAAAATCCCGCCCGGCCGAAGGGCCTTCGCGGCGTGCGGAACGACATGCCAGGGCTCCGGAAGATCCAGGAGAAGCCGGTCCACGGGCCCGTCCTCGATGCCTTCGTAGATGTTTTTCAGCCGCACGACCAGGTTCGGGACCGGTCCCATGAACTGGAGAATGTTTTCCTGCGCGCGCGCGGCAAAGTCCTCGCGGATTTCGTAGGAAATCACGCTCCCCTTCTCCCCGACGGACCGGAGCAGGGCCATCGTCAGTGCGCCCGACCCGATGCCGGCCTCGAGGACCTTCGCGCCGGGATAGATGTCGGCCCACATCAGGATGAGCGCCAGGTCCTTCGGGTAGATGACCTGCGCGCCGCGCGGCATCTTGAGGACGTTCTCGGCCAGGGTGGGCCGGAGCGCGACGAATTCCCTCCCGCGGGAACTCCGGACCGTGATCCCCTCCGGCCGGCCGATGAGATCGTCGTGCGGGACCCGCTCGCCGCTGAATTGGAAGATTCCTCCCGGACGAAGGACGACGGTATACCGCCGGCCTTTTGGGCTGATTAGATGGACGCGATCACCGGCACGAAGGTCGTTCATAGCGTCGTTTCACTCATAAGAATATTCTGTCTGTTTGGCCTTGGCCCGATTCGCGACTCGGC
>Ga0210139_1000072_pt1 | contig 16736 bp, 14 predicted proteins | sample Browns_TuleB_D2_FD_184855 | JGI IMG/M metagenome (GOLD analysis project Ga0210139, IMG submission 184855) | Wetland microbial communities from San Francisco Bay, California, USA, that impact long-term carbon sequestration - Browns_TuleB_D2 (SPAdes) | ecosystem: Environmental > Aquatic > Marine >... | reverse complement strand
GTTCGGCAGCGGTCCTTTCTTTGACTTTCTATCGACAAGCGATTAAAATAACTCAGTGAAGGGAAACGGGATGAACTGGTATCGTTCGCTCATGAATTCGGAGGCTTATCCCCATCCCGTCGGGGAAATCCGGCATCTGGCAACGCATATCTCGGATGTCTTCCTGACCGGACCCTTCGCCTACAAGATCAAGAAACCGGTCAACCTGAAATTTCTCGATTTTTCATCGCTGGATAAACGCCGCTTATATTGTGAGAGGGAAGTCGTCTTGAACCGCCGATTGGCACCGGAGATTTATCAGGGGGTTGTGCCGATCACGCGAAAGGGGGAGGACTTCCGGGTGGACGGACCGGGCGAGGCGGTGGAGTATGCTGTAAAGATGGTCCAATTCGAGCAGGAGGGACTTCTGGACGCGATGGCGGAGCGGGGGGAGTTGACGGCGGACCACGTGCTGAGTCTGGCGGACCAAGTCGCCCGGTTCCATGCATCGGCCGATCGGGCCGACGCCTTCGGCACGCCGGAGGCGGTTGCTGAGAACGTGCTCCGAAACTTCGATCAAACGGAAAAATTCAAGGATCAGGTCGTCCCCTCGCAACGGTTCAAAGCGCTCCGGGACTATGCGGCCAATTTTTTGGCCCAAAAGGAGTTCCTCTTTCATCAACGGATCAAGACCGGGGCGATTCGTGTCTGCCACGGCGATCTGCACCTCCAAAATATTTGTCTATACCGCGGACGGTTGGTCATTTTCGACTGCATCGAATTCAATGATGCGTTGAATCATATCGATGTCGTCAACGAGATTGCTTTTCTACTGATGGACCTGGATCATCGCGGCCTGTCGGGACTGGATGATCGATTTCTCAACGCCTATCTGGAGAAGACGCAGGATTACGCCGGGATGAGAATGCTGGATTTCTACCTTGTCTATCGCGCCTGCGTTCGGGCCAAAGTCGCCTGTTTCTTGTTGGAGGATCCGGATTTAACGGAGGTCGAAAAGGCCGCGGCCCGGGATCGCGCCTCCGCCTACTTCGAGCTGGCAGGCGGTTATCTGGAGGAACATCTTCCCGGTCTGATCCTGATGGCCGGGGTCAGCGGGTCCGGAAAAAGCACCGTCGGAACCGAACTGGCCGTATCCCTGGGCGGCGTGTTGATCCGATCCGACGCGGTGAGGAAATTCATCGCGGGTGCGGAGCCGGAGACGCGCCGTCCGGCAGAATACGGGGGAGGGATCTATACCCCGGAAATGACCGAGCGGACCTACGACGGTCTCCTGGAACGGGCGGAGCCCGTGATCGCGAGCGGACGGTGGGCCATTCTCGACGCCACGTATGCTCAATTTCGCCATCGGCGGGCAGTCCGATCCTGGGCCGATCACCGCGGCTTGCCGTTCGTGATCTTGCATTGCACCGCACCGGCTCCCGTGCTGGAGGGTCGTCTTGCGCAGAGGACCGAGGAGGGAAGGGACGCATCCGATGCCGGCATCGAAATCATGAGGCGTCAGGTTTCGACATTCGAGCCGATCGATGCCACGGAGGCGGGGTGGGTTGCGACGATCGAAACGGAAAAGAAGTGGGACGCCGGCCGTCTTAAGGAGGAATTGTCCCGCCGGATCAGAACTTCCTTCTGAATGCTGATTTCCAATACTCAGGATGCTCGCGGGCGAACCCGGGCCGCGCGACTTCAAAGTCGCCGCGCGCACAGGGGCGGCCCTGCAGATCGAACCGGGAAGAGAGCATGACCCACTCCGGAAAACCAGCGTTGATTCGTCGAATCCGGGAGGAGATTCAAAAAAAGGGCCGGATGAGGTTTGCCCGCTTTATGGAAATCGCGCTGTACGACCCGGATCACGGCTATTACAGCGCGTCCGCGGAACAGATCGGCCTCGGGGGAGATTACTACACCGGTCCCGACGTCCATCCGGTGTTCGGCCGGATGATCGCCAGACAGATCCTCCAAATGAAGGAGGTCATCCCCCATCGTGGTCCGTTCACGATCTTGGAGATGGGTGCCGGGAAAGGCCTCCTCTGTCGGGATATCCTGGCCGGCCTGGCCACGATCGCTCCCGAGGAGATGGATGATTTCCAGTACGGCGTAATTGAGCGGAGCCCGGCGATGGTGGCAAAGCAGAAGGCACTCGTGGGGTTTGCAAATGGGGCCAGACCGGTCGCGTGGTTTTCGGATCTCGCCGCGGCTGCGGCCGAAGGTCCTTTGACCGGATGTGTGCTCTCGAACGAACTCGTGGATGCCTTTCCGGTCCACCGTCTCATCGGGACGGAAGCGGGGCCGCACGAGATCTACGTGGATTGTCGCGAGGACCGGTTCGTGGACAGCATCGATCTCCCATCCGCGCCGGAACTGGCGACCTACTTTGAGGAATTGAATATCCGGTTGGCCGCGGGCCAGCGCGCCGAAGTGAATCTCGAATCGTCCCGTTGGATTCGGGATGTCGGCCGCGCCTTGGACCGGGGTTTTGTGGTCACGATCGACTACGGTTACCCGGCGGCGGAACTTTTTGCGCGTCACCGTCAGAAAGGCAGCCTGCTTTGTTACCATCGCCACACGGTCAACGAGGATCCTTACAGTCGTGTCGGGGAGCAGGACATCACGGCTCATGTCGACTTTACTCGCCTGGTTCGGTCCGGCGCCGAGTCCGGTCTCGCCCTGACCGGTTTTACGAACCAGCTCAACTTTCTGATGGGCCTCGGGATCGCGCAGGAGATGGAGCGGTTCGATCCGGAAAGTCCCGAAATATTATCGGTCAAGCGATTGTTGGCGCGAGAGAGCATGGGCGGGGTGTTTAAGATCCTGATCCAGCACAAGGGGTTCGCGCCGCCGTTATTGGAGGGCCTGACCTTCCGGCCCTACTTTAACGACGTCCTGGCGGGATAATCGAATCCAACCCATCTGTGGGGAGAATATGGCAACGGACGAAAAGCAGGAAAAAAAGGAACACGAGGAAGGTCAGGAAAAACCTCAAAAGCTTGCGGATAAACGCAGGAATCTCCGGTATCCCATTATCATTCTCAAGGTGACCCAGCAAGGGGAAAAGCAACATCTGTTCGGATACGCCAAGAATATCAGCAAGGGCGGCCTCTTCATTCAATCCGTCAACCCGCGCGAGCCGGGGGAGCGGTTCATCATTTCTTTTCATATACCCGAATCGCAGATTCAGGTACGCTGCATTTGCGAAGTGGTTTGGATTCGAAAATATCACCCAAAAACCAAATTGGAACCCGGGTATGGGATCCGGTTTCTTGACTTGTCGCCAGGGGTCGCGGATGCCATCGATGGTTGGATCAAAAAGCAGCCGTAAACCGCCGGTCAGACCTAGATACGGATCCAATCGCTCAGCGGCCGGCATTGGGAGAGATCGAAGGGGCCGTTCCGGGTTCGGATAATCCGAAGCGCCAGTGAGGGAAGCCCGAGCCCTCTTCCGAGTTCATGGGCGATGGATCGAATGTAGGTTCCCGATCCCACCGTCATTCGGACCGTCGCGACCAGGAACCGACTGTTGGGATGGCGGGTTAACGCCGATCGCCAGCTTTCTAAAATCTGATCCTGCCGGAAGTCGCCTTCGACGCGCCCGATGCCTGTCCGGATGCGCGCTTCAAGATCCGGCTTTCCCATCCGGTTTATGCCGACCCGTTCGGCCTTCCGGATTTCGATTTCCCGAACGGGAAGACCCACTTCATCGAGCCGGCCCTCCCGTGCCCACCAGAACAACGGCCGGCCCCGGACCACGATGGATGAAAAAGGCGGGACCTTCTGTTGATGACGGCCGAGTTGTTTCTTGAGCACCCGATCTAATTTCTGCTCCGGAAAATCATCCGGATCATACGGCGCGGCGCTCGTGACGAGTCCAAGCGCGTCGTAGGTATCCGTCGAAAATCCGAAAAGGAGGTCGAATTCGTACTCCTTGTCCGCGGCCTGAAGATCCCTTTGAGCCTTTTTCGCCTCCGGCCCGATCAGCAGGACGAGCACGCCCTCGGCCATGGGATCCAGGCTTCCCGTATGGGTGACGGGGGTGCCCAGCGCCTCGGCAAGACGGATTGCGACGCGGTGACTCGAGATCCCGATCGGCTTGTATACCGCGGTCACATCATTGAACATGGACCTGACGCTACACCATGCTCATGGGACTGTCAATCAGAGAGGAAGAACCGGTTGGACCCGGAGCTCCTTGCCGGGGATGGCGTTGCCGCTGCGGTGGCTCTACGGAACGCGCGATTCGATTTGTTCTGGACGCCTCTATTCCCGCTTCGAGGCCCGGTCCCCTCCCTTGGGACAGGATCCATGTCAGTCGGAAGGAGGAGGCCGGGTGAATACGGACCGCCCAGTTGTGCCTAAATGACAAGACCTGTTAGAATAGGCATACGATTCCACGGGAGGGCACATGCGAGATAAAATCCATCGACACTCCAGTACGGAGGATGGGACGACCGGCACAACGCCGCCGACCGTGACGGATCCTGTTTGCGGGATGGCGATCCCGCCGTCAGAGGCGGTCGGCACGCACACCCACGAGGGCCAAACGTACTACTTTTGCAACGCTTCCTGCCTGGAACGGTTTCGAGAAAATCCGCGGCGTTATCTCATGCCGAAAGGAGACGGGGGAGGGGGCGAATCGGCGCCGGGAAGCGACTACGTCTGTCCCATGGATCCTGAGGTGCGCCAGTCGGGACCGGGTGCCTGTCCGAAGTGCGGTATGGCGCTGGAGCCCGAGACCGTAGCGGCTCCGACCACGCGAACGGATTACGTCTGCCCGATGCATCCCGAGGTAGTCCGGAACCAACCCGGTTCCTGCCCCATCTGCGGGATGGCGCTCGACCCCCGCACGGTAACGGTTGAAGAAGTGAATCCGGAACTGACCGACATGTCCCGCCGATTTTGGATCGGCCTGGGTCTTACCGTTCCGATTTTTGCGATGGCGATGTCCGAGATGCTCCCGGGCGGGTCGCTTTTGACAATGGATTCGGCACGGGTGCTCGGATGGATCCAGTTTGCGCTCGCCACCCCCGTCGTCCTCTGGGCGGGATGGCCGTTTTTCGAGCGGGGCTGGCGGTCGATCGTTACGCGTCATCTGAACATGTTCACGCTGATCGCGATGGGTACCGGAGCGGCCTATGCCTACAGCGTGGTTGCGACGGTTTACCCGGGCGTTTTCCCCCAATCCTTCCGACAACCCAACGGTCAGGTCGGTCTGTATTTCGAGGCGGCGGCCGTCATCACGGTCCTGGTCCTTATGGGCCAGGTTCTGGAGCTGCGCGCACGTTCACAAACCAGCGCTGCGATTCGATCCTTGTTGAAGCTGACCCCGAAAGCGGCACGGCGGGTGCGCGAGGACGGTACGGATGAGGACGTCCCGCTGGAACAGGTAAAACCCGGAGATCGCCTCCGTGTCCGCCCGGGGGAAGGGATCCCGGTGGACGGGACCGTTCTGGAAGGCATGTGTACCGTGGATGAATCGATGATCACGGGCGAGCCGATCCCGGTTGAGAAGATTCCGGGCGGGCGTGTCACGGCCGGGACGATCAACGGCGCCGGGGGGTTTGTGATGCGCGCCGAGCGCGTGGGTAGCGATACGCTGCTCGCCCGTATTGTCCGGATGGTGAGTGAGGCCCAGCGCTCCCGGGCGCCGATACAACGGCTGGCGGACACCGTATCGAGCTACTTCGTACCGACAGTCGTGCTGACCGCACTGCTCACCTTCATCCTTTGGGCCGCGGTCGGTCCCGAGCCCCGGATGGTGTACGCGCTGGTGAACGCCGTCGCGGTTTTGATCATCGCCTGTCCCTGCGCGCTGGGATTGGCCACGCCGATGTCGATCATGGTCGGGACCGGGCGGGGTGCAACCGCGGGCGTGTTGTTCAAAAACGCCGAGGCCTTGGAAATTCTGGAGAAGGTGGACACAATTGTGTTGGACAAAACGGGAACCCTGACCGAGGGCCGCCCCCGTCTGAGTACGATTCGGGCGGTGTCGGAGGCCGCCGAGGACAAGGTTCTGAGATTGGCGGCCGGCCTGGAGCGCGGGAGCGAGCATCCCCTCGCCGACGCGATCGTCACGGCGGCCAGTGACCGGGGACTTTCGATCGATTCCCCCCGGGATTTTCGTTCGATTACGGGTAAGGGAGTGATGGGAACGATCGGGGGGCATGTAATTGCGCTCGGAAGTGAGGCGCTTTTCGATGAGCTCGGCATCGCGCCCGGCGAGCTGGCCGGTCCGGCCGAACGGCTCCGGAAGGAGGGTCAAACCGTGGTATGGCTGGCGATCGATGGCCAACCCGCGGGATTGCTCGGGGTTTCGGATCCCGTCAAGGAATCCTCCGCTGAAGCGATCGTGGCCCTGAAGGGGCACGGAATTCGGACGGTGATGCTGACCGGGGACAACCGGACGACGGCGGATGCGGTCGCCCGGAGGCTGGGACTGGATGAGGTCGTGGCCGAAGTGCTGCCCGATGAGAAGGCCGAGGCGGTCAAGCGTTTCCAGGCCTCGGGTCGGATCGTGGCCATGGCCGGGGACGGGATCAACGACGCCCCCGCATTGGCCCAGGCCCATGTCGGAATCGCGATGGGCACCGGAACGGATGTCGCGATCGAGAGCGCCGGTGTCACGCTGGTGAAGGGCGATCTCCAAGGGATTCTCCGCGCGATCCGGCTTTCACGGGGCACAATGAAAAATATCCGTCAGAATCTTTTCTTCGCGTTTATTTACAATGTCCTGGGTGTGCCCATCGCGGCCGGTGCGCTCTATCCGGCCTTCGGTCTGCTGCTGAGCCCGATCTTCGCCGCGGCGGCCATGAGCTTCAGTTCGGTCTCCGTCATCACCAACGCCCTCCGCCTCCGCCGCATTTCCCTTTGATGGATCGGCCTATTCAACGGGGCGCTCGATTTATCAGACGCCTGTTTCAAGGGCCCTTGATCTGGGTAAGGTTAACAAGGGGGTTGAATTGGCTCGCCGATCTTCGCGGCCGAATTTCAGCGTAAAATCGGTTGAAAATAGTCCCTTTCGGGCCGCCGCCTTCTCCCTTGACAATATCATCGTGATTTTTTATGATGGGTGCTCTTGTTTAAGCTCCCATCCTGTTTTATACTGTCCTAACAGGCATACGTTAGGCGTAAAAACTTCAGACAAGTCAAGGAGGTAACTCGTTGCCAGGGGAATTCGTGCCGAACAATTACTTTCCGATCCTGATCTTCATCGCGATCGCGCTGGCATTCGGGGGCGTGACGCTTCTTCTCGGCACCCTTCTCCGTCCCCGCCGTGTTTACAAGGCGAAGCTGACGCCGTATGAAAGCGGGAGCGTCCCGTTTTCGGATGCCCGAATCCCCTTTCCGTTGCGGTACTATCTCATCGCGATGATTTTCGTGATCTTCGATATCGAGACGGTTTTTCTGTACCCGTGGGCGGTGGTCTACGGCGAGCTGAAGCTGGTCGGTTTCGTGGAAATGTTCCTTTTTATTCTCGTTCTCCTTGTCGGCTACTTCTATGCCTGGAAAAAAGGAGCGTTGGAATGGGATTGATCGACCGGCAGCTCGAGGCCAATGTATTGACGACCTCGGTGGATTCCGTCGTCAGCTGGGCGCGGAAATCGTCCCTCTGGCCGATGACATTCGGGTTGGCCTGCTGCGCCATCGAGATGATGGCGACGGTCTCATCGCGGTACGACATCGACCGGTTCGGCGCGGGGGTTTTCCGGGCCTCGCCCCGGCAGTCGGACCTCATGATTGTGGCCGGAACGGTCTGCCGGAAAATGGCCCCGGTCATCCGGAGGATTTACGACCAAATGCCCGAACCGCGGTATGTCATCGCGATGGGTTCCTGCGCCACGTCGGGGAATCATTACAACAGCTACAGCGTCGTACAGGGGGTAGACCAGATCGTTCCGGTCGATGTCTATGTTCCCGGCTGCCCGCCCCGTCCGGAGGCGCTTCTGCAGGGACTGATGATGCTTCAGGAAAAGATTCGGCATGAGAAGGTATTTGTAAAATAGATCACGGGGGATCTAATCGACGAGCAAGCGAGCGAGAGGGGGAGGCTCCATCCGGCTGGGCCGGTGGAGGGGGTGACGTGAGCCCCTGCAAAAGATGAATTCAGAAATCGATCAGAGGATTCAGCAAAAGTTCCCGGGCGAGTTCATCGGCGCGAAGGAGTTCCGCAACGAGCTTACGGTGACGATCAAGCCCGAGCGCCTCGTCGAGATCGCCCGTTTTCTCCGGGATGATCCCACGCTGGAGTTCGATCATTTATCGGATATCTATTCGGTGGATTACCCCGGGCGGGAGGAGCGTTTTGACGTGGTTTACCTGTTGAACTCGATCCGGTTTCATCGTCGCATTCGGCTCAAGGCCGCCCTTCGGGAGGACCGTTGCGAAATCGATTCGGTCTATCCGGTCTGGAGAGCGGCCGGTTTCCTCGAGCGCGAGGTGTACGATCTCATGGGAATTCGGTTTCGCAATCACCCCGACCTGCGGCGGATATTCATGCCCGATGATTTCGAGGGGTATCCCCTCCGGAAGGAATTCCCGACCGAAGGAAAGGGATGGCGCAACACCTTCGATTTCCTGCCCACCGAGGAACCTCAGACGTAGTGCGCCGGAGTTCCCCACAACCTTGGGAGTGGAATACGGAAAGCGCAAAATGGAACCCGATATGCGACAGAAACCACCGGTGGATCTGAACGAGGCCCCGTTTCGGGAGGCCTCCGCGGCGGCGGATTCGGAAGACCTGCCGTTCCGACGGAGCGAGGATCTTCTGCTGAACATGGGCCCCCAGCATCCCGCGACCCACGGCGTTCTTCGTGTGGTGCTCGAGCTCGAGGGCGAGAAGATCGTCAAGGCCACCCCGGACCTGGGCTATCTTCACCGGGGAGTCGAGAAACTGTGCGAGGGCCTGACGTATCAGCAGATCATTCCGCATACCGACCGTCTGGACTACATTTGTTCCATGACGAACAACTTTGCTTATGTCCGTGCGGTCGAAAAGCTTCTGGGGGTTTCGATTCCTGAGCGCGGGGAGTATGTCCGGACGATCATCGCCGAGATGCAGCGGATCGTGGGCCACCTCTTCTGGCTGGGGACGCAGGCGCTCGATATCGGGGCCATGACAATCTTTTTCTGGACCTTTCGCGAGCGCGAGGTCCTGCTGGACCTCTTCGAGGAGATATGCGGGGCCCGCCTGACGATGAACTACTTCCGGATCGGCGGCGTCAACGGCGATCTGACCCCGGATGTGATCACGAAGCTCCGAAAATTTCTAATGGTTTTTCCGTCCAAGATCGAGGAATATGACACGCTCCTGAAGAACAACAGGATCTGGGTCTCGAGAACGAGGAACATCGCGGTGATTTCGGCGGAGGATGCGGTCAGTTTCGGACTGACGGGTCCGACGCTCCGAGGATCGGGGGTGCAGTACGATATTCGGAAGGCTGAGCCCTATGCGGCGTATGGAAAAGTGGAATGGGAGGTTCCCCTGGGTACACGCGGGGACACCTATGACCGGTACTGGGTGCGGATGCAGGAGATGAAACAGAGCGCGCGGATCATCACGCAGTGTCTGGATCAGCTGCCGGAGGGACCGATCCTGACGGACGTGCCTCAGGTCGTGGCACCGCCGAAGGAGAATGTGATGCAGGACATGCAGAGCCTCATCCATCACTTCATCATTTTCACGGAGGGGTTCCGTCCGCCGGCCGGGGAGGTTTACTGCGCGACGGAGGCGCCGAAGGGCGAGCTGGGCTTCTCGATCGTGAGCGACGGAGGACCCAAACCCTACCGGTTGAAGATCCGGTCGCCGTCGTTTGTTCACATGGGGGCTTTTGATCACATGGCCCGCGGCTATATGATTGCCGACATCGTGACGATTTTCGGATCCTACGACATCGTGATGGGCGAATGCGATCGTTGAGAAACGGTAAGGCGTGGGGGGGTAAGGCGGAAGGGGTAATGACAAAGGGCGATATTTGTTAGGCCCGGATTAGAGGCGATGAAACCGGAGACGAAAAAAATCGAATTCTCCACGGCGGCCCGGGAAAAGATCCAGGAGATCCTGACGCACTATCCGGACAAGCGTTCGGCGCTTCTTCCAGTCCTGAACCTGGCCCAGGCCGAGTTCGGTCATATCGGTGAGGAGGCGATCGTCCTTGTCGCCAACACGCTCGAACTCACCCCGCCCAAGGTGTACGAAGTCCTGACGTTTTATACGCTATTGAACGAAAAACCGGTGGGCACTTACCTGGTTCAGCTTTGCCGGACGCTATCGTGCGCGCTGGTCGGCTCCGAGAACATCCTGGATCACCTCCGGAAAAGACTGGGGATCGGGATCGGCGAGACGACCCCCGACGGTCTATTCACGCTGCGAACGGTCGAATGTCTCGCCTCGTGCGGGACGGCGCCGGTGATGCAGATCAACGGGGCCTTCTACGAAAATCTGACACCCGAAAAGGTGGATCGGATCGTGCATGATTTGAGGAAAGGGATGAAGCCGGTTCCGAAAGCGATGGGGGAGGGTTAGGAGAAAGCGCGTATTGCCCCTCACCCCTCACGAGAAGTCAATGATGAAATCTGAATTGGTGCTTCATAAAAATTTAAAGACACCCGGATACACCGGAAGTTTGGCCGATTACGAGAGGCAGGGGGGCTACCGGGCGATTCGCAAAGCCTTCAAGGAAATTCCGCCCCCGCAGCTGATCGACCTGGTGAAACGCTCCGGTCTCCGCGGCCGGGGCGGTGCGGGTTTCCCGACCGGGATGAAGTGGGATTTTCTCCCGAAGGATCCGGCCGTCACGAAATATCTCTGCTGCAATGCTGACGAGAGCGAGCCGGGGACGTTCAAGGACCGCGAGCTGATCGAGCGGGACCCGCACCAATTGATCGAGGGCATGATCCTGGCCGCGCACGCCATTGGAGCCAAGGTCGCTTATATTTACGTCCGGGGGGAATTTGTGTACGGAGCCCAGGTCCTCGATCGGGCCCTGCAGGAGGCCTACCGCGCTCACTACCTCGGGAAAAACATCTTGGAGAGCGGAACCGATCTCGAAATCTATACTCATCTCGGTGCGGGTGCCTATATCTGCGGCGAGGAGACGGCCCTGCTGGAATCGATCGAGGGGAAAAGGGGTCTTCCGCGGACGAAACCGCCTTTCCCGGCCACACACGGCCTTTACGGAAAGCCGACGGTCATTAACAACGTGGAGACGCTGAGCAACCTTCCGCACATCGTGAACCGTGGGGCCGAATGGTTCACGTCGATCGGCTCGCCGCCTAAAAGTCCCGGCCTGCGGATCTTTTCGGTCAGCGGCCACGTGAACCGTCCCGGAAATTTCGAGGTCCCGATGGGGATCCCCCTCCGGGAGCTGATTTACGAGTATGCCGGGGGCGTGCGCGGGAACAAGGCGATCAAGGCCATCATCCCCGGCGGGGCATCGGCCGCCTTTCTGACCGAAGGCTCGCTGGACGTCAAGCTGGATTTCGAGTCAATCGCACAGGTCGGCTCGATGCTGGGCTCCGGCGGCGTCACGGTGATGGACGAGGACACCTGCATGGTCGGTGCCGCACTCAACCTGATGGAGTTCTTCGCCCACGAGACCTGCGGGAAATGTTCGCCCTGCCGCGAGGGCTCGTCCTGGCTGGTCCAGATGATGCGGCGCATCGATCAGGGCCACGGAAGGATGGAGGACCTGGATCACCTGGTCCGCATCTGCAATGGGATCGGCGGAAAGACGGTCTGCGCGTTCGGGGATGCCGAAATCGCGCCGATTCTCAGCACGCTGAAACACTGGCGCTCGGAATACGAATTTCATGTCAAGGAAAAGAAATGCGGCGTCGGGAACCGCGGCGGGCAACTCGTCTCGATTGGGGGGGCATTGATTTGAAATCGAACGACAAGGAGATACCGATTGTCTGAATCCGTTCAGGTCAAGACCGATACGGTCAAATTGACGATCGACGGCCGCGAGGTGACGGTTCCGAAGGGCACCCTGGTGATCGAAGCCGCCCGGAAGCTCGACATCGAGATCCCGTTTTTCTGCTACCACCAGAAATTGAAATCCGACGGGAACTGCCGGATGTGTTTGGTCGCGATCGAGAAGATGCCCAAGCTCCAGGTCTCGTGTTCCGTGCCGGTTTCCGACGGAATGGTCGTCCATACCAATACGTCCGTGGTGACCGAGGCGCGGCGGGGCGTTCTGGACTTTCTGCTGGCCAACCATCCGCTCGACTGTCCCATCTGCGACGAAGGCGGCCGGTGTCCGCTCCAAAACTACTCGCAGCGCTACACGGCGTACGGGCAATACGAAGAGGAAAAGCGGGTATTCCCGAAGGAATTTTTCAGCCCGTTAATCGAGAAGGAAATGAACCGGTGCATCCAGTGCATGCGGTGCGTCCGGTATTGCGACGAGGTGATCGATTCCAAAGCCCTTTCGTCCGTCAACCGGGGATATCACACCGAAATCGGCCATTACGGGGAAAAATCGCTGGAGTGCGATTATTGCGGAGGCTGCATCCAGATCTGTCCGGTCGGCGCACTCCTCAACCGCCTGCCGCTTTACGAATACCGGCCGTGGATGCTTACGCGGACGGAAACGACTTGCGCCTACTGTGCCGACGGTTGTTCCCTCCGACTCGAGAGCCGTCCGCAGACCCGCGAGGTCATCGAGGTGACCTCGTTCTGGGGCAATGAGACAAAGAGTGTCTGGGGCAAGGGCCGGAACGAGGGGGATCTCTGTGCCAAGGGCTATTTCGGCTATCAATTCGTCAACAGTCCCCGGCGGCTGACCAAACCGCTCATCCGTGAGGGCGGCCGGAGGGACGGCCCGCTCGTGGAGACCTCCTGGGAGGAGGCGATCGAGCGCGTGGCGCAGGAATTCCATCGGATCAAGGATCAGTCCGGCGGAGGAGCCTTCGGCGCCCTGGCGTCGGCCCGATGCACCAACGAAAGCATCTATGTGTTTCAAAAATTCGTCCGGACGGTGCTGGGCAGTCCGAACGTCGATAGCAGCGTGCGATACGGGATGGTAAACGCGGCGCGGGCGTTGACCGAGATGACCGGCACGGCGCGATGGCTGCCCTCCTACGAGGAGTTGGCCTCTGCCGATGTTATTTTGTTGATCGGGACGGATATTACCCAGTCCAACCCCATTGCCGGATTGAAGGTCAAGGCCGCGGCGAAGAAGGAGGGTTCCAAGCTTCTTGTCGCCACGCCGCTTCGCCCGCGCGTGGGGACCCACAGCCACATCGTCAATTTGGCCACGCGACACCTGGCTCATCGCCCCGGAGCCGAGCGGGCGGTGGCTATCGGGCTGGTCAAGGCGGTTCTGGAGGGCGGGACAACGGCGGAGAACCGGGTGGCTCATGCTTCGAACCGGCGGCTCCACGATGCGGTTACGGGGATAACCACGAAGCAGATTGAAACGGCCACCGGTCTGGCGTATTCCGAGATTGAGGCCGCGGCCGGCGATTGGGCCTCCTCCGGTCGCGGGGTGATCCTGTTCGGGGAATCGATTCTTCAGGGGGCCGACGGATATGAGACCATCCGGGTTCTGGGGGATCTGGCGCTTGTGACCGGCAAACTGGTCGCGGACGGAAGCGGGCTGGCCGTGCTTCTGGAAGAAAACAATGAAATGGGCGCCTATGAGATGGGGGCCGTTCCGGATCGTTTACCCGGAATCGGGCGGGTGGACCACGAGCCGGACCGGGATCGCGTGATCCGGTCCTGGGGCGGACCGATTCCGTCGGAGCCAGGCCTTACGATGATCGAAATGCTTCACGCCGCCAGGGAGGGCGGAATCAAGGCCTTTTACCTGATGGGAGAAAATCCGGTTGGGACGCTTCCGGCCTCGGCCGGGGCGGCCGAAGCGCTTGATGCGGCCGAATTCGTCGTATGTCAGGACCTCTACCTGACCGATTCGGGCCGGCGGGCCGATGTGGTCCTTCCGGCCGCCAGTTTCGCGGAGCAGAACGGGACCTTTACCAACCAGGAGGGACGCGTCCAACCAGTTCGAAAGGCTTTCGAGCCGATTCACGGGACCCGGCCGGACTGGGAAATTCTTTCTCAAGTCGCGCTCGAGATGGGGGCGTCCATGGAGTATCAGGATGGCGCCGACGTTTCGCACGAGATTGGACGCCTCTGGCCCGGCTGGCGGGAGATTCCGAAGCGGCCGGCGGCGGCGGACGCCGCGGATCGCTATCTCAACGAGAGATTCGTCGAGGGCTTATCGGAACGGTACCGGCTCGACCCGGGAGACGGTTCAAAGACGGCCGCCGGCGCCCGCTATCGCCTGACCATTGGACCCATCCTGTTCCACTCGGGGAAGATGTCGCTCCAGGCGGAAGGGTTGATGAAGCTACTGGAGACGCCGTTCCTGTATATGGGGCCGGAGGATGCCGCTCGTCTGATGGCGGCGGACGGAGACAGGGTCAGAATTCGACCGGTCCGCGGGAACGGTTCCGCGGCGCCGATGGTGGAGGTCGCCATCCGGATCGACGCGAAGTATCCACCCGGTATGGTCTTTTTCCCGGAGTCGTTCAACCAGCCGCCCGTCAAGGATCTGTTGACGCTCGTGACGAATAAGGATTCGCGCGTGCCGGTCTTCAAGACGGCCGACGTGACTCTCGAGAAGGTTTCGTAGGAGCGGGACGACGGCCTGCTCCGATCCCGGGAGATGAAGGACCGAGGGACCGCAGGCTTTCCACCGGGCCCGCTGACGTAATTCGGAGATGATTCGCATGATCGAAGTGGCCCAATATTTGGTCGTGGTGCTGGTGACGATCGGCGTCGTGATGGTCACCGTGCTGCTCCACGTGGCCTATCTCACCTATTTTGAGCGAAAAATCCTGGGCTGGATGCAGGACCGGATGGGACCGATGGAGGTGGGCTATCACGGCCTGTTGCAGCCCATTGCGGACGGGCTCAAGCTTTTTTTCAAGGAAGATATCGTTCCGGCGCAGGCGAACAAGATCATCTTTACCCTGGCGCCGATCCTGGTCCTGGTCCCGGCGTTGATCGGTTTCGCGGTCATTCCCTTCGGTCGGGATCCCATCCATATATTCGGCCTGACCTTTCGCCCATATGTTACGGATATCAATATCGGCATTCTCTACGTTCTGGCCTTCGCCTCGATCGGGGCCTACGGGGTCCTGCTCGGCGGATGGGCCTCGAACAACAAATACTCACTCCTGGGCGGCCTGCGGTCGGCGGCGCAGGTGATCAGCTACGAGCTGTCGCTGGGGTTGGCCATTGTCGGCGTGTTATTGATGGCGGGCTCGCTGAGCCTGGTGAAGATCACGGAGGCGCAGGGCGGGGGACTGCTGCATTGGTTCATCATCCCACAGTTGGTGGCCTTCGTTATCTATCTGATCTCGGCGATTGCCGAGACGAATCGCCTTCCCTTCGATCTCCCGGAGGCTGAAAGCGAGCTCGTGGCGGGGTTTTTTACCGAGTACAGCGGCATGCGATTTGCCTTTTTCTTTTTGGCCGAATATGCTAACATGATCCTCGTTTCTTGTATCGCCACGATCCTTTTTCTCGGTGGATGGCACGCACCGTTTGAGGCCCTTTCCTTCATTCCGCCGGTCCTGTGGTTCGTGGGTAAGGTTTATCTGTTCCTGTTCTTTTATATTTGGATCCGCGGCACCCTGCCGCGTCTGAGATACGACCAGCTGATGATGTTCGGCTGGAAAGTCATGATCCCGCTGGCGCTGGCCAACATCCTGGTTACGTCAGCCGTCCTGTATTTTGTCAAAGGTTGAAATGGCCCGTCTGAAAGATTGGTTCCGCCAAATTTTCTTTTGGGAAATACTCGTGGGTATGGCCGCGACCCTTCGACATCTATTTGTCCGTTCCGTGACCATCCAGTACCCCCATGAAAAGCGTGCACTGCCCAACGGCTATCGCGGCTTCATCGCACTCCTCCGGTACGATGACGGAACCGAAAAATGTGTCGGGTGCGACCTGTGCGAGGCGGCCTGCCCTTCCCGCGTCATTACGGTCGTCAGCGCTGAGATGGAAGGGCAGCCTCTTAAGCGATACGCCAAGGAATACACCATGGACATGACCCGCTGTGTCTTCTGCGGGTTGTGCGTCGAGGCCTGCCCGGTCAATGCCTTGGGCATGACCAAGGAATACGAGTACGCAACGTATGACAAGCGGAAATTGAAACTGGATAAGGAACAGTTGCTGGCCATCGGGGACAGGGCTTTCCCGGTCCGGGAAAAGCGTGTTGAATATCAACACCCCCATGCGGCTTTCTTCAACGTGGCCCACCGGGGCTATCCCGCCAAGTGATCCCCCTCGCCGGTCGGGCCTATTTCATTCGGATGCGAACCCCTTTTTCTTTGATCGAATCATCCGGAAGACGACGGCCCGAAAACTTGGAATTTTCGCGCCGCCGATCATGAAGGGACCATGACCTTGGTATTCTTCTCGTACTTCGCATGCGTCATAGTCGCGACGGCGATCCTGGTCGTGGCTTCGCGCAAACCGGTGAATAGCGCGCTGGCCCTCCTCGTGATGTTTTTCCACGTGGCCGGGCTGTTCGTCCTTCTCGGCGCCGAGTTTATCGCCGCCGTCCAGATCATCGTTTACGCCGGAGCCATTCTGGTCCTGTACCTGTTCGTGGTGATGCTCCTCAATGTCCGGGCCGACGAGGGGTATCACCGGCAGCTTCGCGTGGCGCTCGTGGCCGGACTGGCGATTCTGATCGAGGGCGTCGTGATCTTGAGCCGATCGGGATTCGCCGACC
>Ga0210139_1000071_pt1 | contig 16752 bp, 20 predicted proteins | sample Browns_TuleB_D2_FD_184855 | JGI IMG/M metagenome (GOLD analysis project Ga0210139, IMG submission 184855) | Wetland microbial communities from San Francisco Bay, California, USA, that impact long-term carbon sequestration - Browns_TuleB_D2 (SPAdes) | ecosystem: Environmental > Aquatic > Marine >... | reverse complement strand
GTCGTTTGGAGAGACCTTTTGGTACCAAACACCGTCGGGATATACCACGACCGTCGGCCCGAAGGCGCACGGACCCATGCAGGTGGATTCCGTCACGATCAGCTTGAAGACCAGATTGAGCCGGGCCATCTCCATCATGAACCGCATGAAGACCTCCTTGGACCCGTTCGCGCTGCAGGACCCGCGGGGATGGTCCGGAGGACGGGATTGCGTGCATACCAGGATGTGGTGCGTCGGTTTGGGCATTCGGACTCCTTGAGTTTATGTTAAGGCCACTTTGATTTGACCGTCTTCCAACTTGACCGAATAGGTCTTGACCTTCACGGAGGGATTGGCCGCGCATACCCCGGACTTCACGTTGTATTTCCACCGGTGCCAGGGACAGACAACATCCTCTCCCTCCAGCAGTCCCTCGCCGAGCGGACCGCCTTGATGGACGCAGACATTGTCAATGGCGTAGAAGGTCCCGTTCAGATTAAAAAGAGCCACTTCGTTTCCGTTGACCTCCACCACGCGGCCCTCGCCGGGAGCCAACTCTTCCGGCTGGGCCACGGCCACATACTCACTCATTGCGCATTCCCCCTTGCTCGGGTCATGAAAAAAGCGGATCCTGTCGCCCGGGTCCTCCGGCGATCACGGTTCCGGACTATAAAGATCTGTATTTTATAAGAACAGGGGGAACTGTTCAATCAAAAAAACGGACCGTTTATCCCCGGCCTGCGGCCCCCGATTGCGCAAGCCCGGCCTCTTGATTTTTTTCGAGAAAGTCTTATAATTAAGACGGTTGGAAAAATCCATGGAAATGACACTGCTCTTAAATACCACGTTTGAACCCCTCCGCGTGGTCAATTGGAAACGGGCCATCACCTTGATGTGGCAGGAAAAGGTCGAGGTCCTCGAGGTCTACGAAAAGGAAATCCACGCCGTCTCGATTACAATCAAACTTCCGTCCGTCATCCGCCTCTTGAAAATGGTCCGCCTCAAGGACAGCCATCACGCCGTGAAATTTTCGCGGGCCAACATCTTTGCGAGAGACAAATATCGATGTCAGTACTGCGGTCAGAAGTTCCGAACGGAAGAGTTGACATTCGATCATGTCGTCCCCATCTCGCGCGCCGGCAAGAAGGCCTGGGAGAACATTGTGACGGCCTGTCTCGGTTGCAACAATCGAAAAAGCGGCCGCACACCGGAGGAGGCCAGAATGCGGCTGATCAAGCAGCCGGTGAAGCCGAGATGGAGTCCGACGTTCACAATCACCATCGGGTTAAAGTCCTTTCCGGAGAGCTGGAGGGATTATCTCTACTGGAATGTGGAACTGGATCTCGATCGCATGGAATCCGACAGTCAGGCCTAGCCTCCCTCCTTTTCTCAAGCCGCGTCCCCTCCCCCACGTCCCAGCCCTCCGTGTTTCCCGGGGCAGATGGCCTGTGTTATAATAGGACCTCTAAAAGGAGATGACCTCATGATCCTTCTTGAATTCAGCATGTCCCCGCTCGGAAAAGGCGAGAGCGTCGGAAAATACGTCTCCCGATCGCTGGACATCATCGATCGCTCCGGTCTTGAGTACCGCCTCAATCCCATGGGAACGGTGATCGAAGGGAACTGGGACCAGGTTTTCGGCGTCATGAAGCGGTGTTTTGAGACGATGAAAAAAGATTGCAACAGAATTTCGGTCAGCGTGAAGGTGGATTACCGGAAGGATCATCGCGGTCGCTTGAACAGCAAGACGGCGAGCATTGAAAAACGTCTGAAACGAAAACTGAAATCATAGGGGGCGGCAGACGGAGCCCCGGAGATTCACGGGATCGCGCGGGGCAGCGGGGAGCACGATCCGGCTGGTTGAAGTCGGCTACTACGGATCCGAACAATCGCGCATGAAGCCGCAATTACGACAGAGGAGTTTGCAGTGGACCGCCAGCAGAGGCTGTCCGCAACGATCGCATGGAAGGGGCGCGGTTTCGTCAAGGGCGGGCATGTCTAAATCCTTGCCGGTGTTCATGGGACGCAGTATAACCGGGATTCGCTACGATTCGCAAGGGATCCGGATCTCAAGGGTCGGGTTTCATGACGGACGAACGTGAAGAAGACAGAAAGCAGGCCTTCGAGTTGTTCAAAAAGGCTTACGAGCTCCAGATGAGCGGCTCGCTCGACGAGGCCTGTCAATGGTACGAGCAATCCATCGCGCTGTATCCGACCGCCGAGGCCCATACGTTCCTGGGGTGGACCTACAGTTTCATGGGCCGATATGACGATGCCATCCGGGAGTGTCACAAGGCCATCGCGGTCGATCCGGATTTCGGAAATCCCTACAATGATATCGGGGCCTACCTGATCGAGAAGGGGCAACTGGATGAGGCCGTCCCCTGGCTTGAGAAGGCGACACGCGCCCCGCGTTACCAGAGCTATTGCTTCCCCCATTTGAACCTGGGACGCATCTGGGAAAAGAAGGGGGAGTGGTATCGGGCCATGGAGGCCTATGAGGAGGCGCTGAAGGCGAACCCGGAATACGTTCTGGCCGCAAAGGCGCTCGGCCGAATCAAGGGAATGTTGAACTGACCGTGGCACAATCGATGCCCCCATTAAATATACTGGTCGCCATCGACGACCTGTTCTTTCTATCCAAGATAAAAACCGCCCTCGAGTCCCAAGGCTGCACCGTCCGGGTCGCCTCGCAGTCCTCGTCGCTCCTCAAGATGGCGCAAGAACAGGTCCCTTCTTTGCTCATTCTGGACCTGGGTCTGGCCGCCTTGGATGCCCCCGTTTTTCTGGACGCGCTTCGGGGGACTGCCGGATTGAGCCGTATTCCGGTCCTTGGCTATACGAATCACACCCGGGTCCCGGATTGGGAGGAAAGACTTAAGGATAAGAATGTGAAAGTGGTTCCTAATTCATATATTTCTGGCAGTATCAATAATATGATGGGATTGTTATCACTATTTAAGGCTTAAAATAGCGTGATTGTGGGATTATGAATAAAACAGCCCTGAATAGAATCCATCAAGCTCTCGGAGGAATCTTCACGTCATCGGACGGCCGGGAAACGGTTCGTTCCTACGGGGATCCCGTTGCCGAGCACCGGGCCGTCCGCACGCACGCCGGTATGATCGACCGGTCCGATCGCGGAAAGCTGCGCCTGATCGGAAAAGATCGGGTCGAGTTTCTCCACGGCATGGTCACAAACGATATCAAGAAGCTGACCGCGGGCAGCGGACTTTACGCCGTTTTCACGACCGACAAGGCCAAGATGCTTTCCGATGGCCGGATTTACTGTCTTCCGGATGCTTTTTGGATCGACGTGGAGCCCGGAGCGGTCGGGAAGATCCACAAGCACCTGGATAAGTACACACTGGCCTCGGACGTCACGGTCGAACAACTTACGGACGCCTTCGGATTGATATCCATCTATGGACCCGCAACTCCCGAAATTCTCCTCCCCTTCCTCTCTCCCGGCCCCCTGCCTGCGGAGGAGTATTCGACCGCCCGGATGTCCATCGAAGAGGTTTCGATCCTTGGGGCGCGGAACGAGATCACGGGCGAGACGGGATTCGATCTCTATGTTCCGATGGACAAGACAGCCGACGTTTGGAATCGATTGTTGAAGGCGGGAGGCCCCCACGGGCTGCGACCGGTTGGAACAGAGGCCTTGAATATGCTCCGTATCGAAGCCGGCGTTCCGAAATACGGCGTCGATATGGACGAATCCAATTTCCCCATGGAGACCGGGCTGGAAAAGACCGCGATCAGTTACACGAAAGGCTGTTACATCGGACAGGAGACGATCGCCCGGGCGGATGCGCAGGGCCGGATGAGCAAACATCTGTCGGGGCTCGTGCTGGCCGGCGAAACGGTTCCGGACAAGGGCCGGATGATCCAGAGCCCGCCGCAGGCGGCGGGGACCGATGGGAAATCGGTTGGAATCGTCACCAGCGCCGTCACATCGCCGACCCTGGGCAAGGTGATCGCCATGGGTTACGTCCATCGCGATTTCACCGAACCCGGCTCCAAGGTTCAAATCGACGGCATTTCCGCGGAGGTGGTTTCCCTCCCATTCTACAAAAGGAACGGTCCGTCCGGCGCCTGACCGGATGAACAAAACCCTAGGCGGGCGGACCGCCGATAACCGGCGATCCGTGATGATGAATCATGAGCCACCCCGACGGACGCTTCGAGTACATGTTTGTCGCCAGGACGCGCGACTCCTGCGGCTCCCCATCCACCGTCATATGGACCTGCTCCACGCAGATGATCCAGGCCAGATCGCCCCGCACCGAGATTTCCACATCCGTAATCTCGAGCCTTATCCCGGCGGTATTATTAAATATCAAAACCCAGCTGTCCCGCACGGCCGGCCAACCGGACCGCAGCCCCCACCCGGGATGAATGCATTTAACCGGCCCGTCCGTGGCCCACACGGACTCCATCCGGTGAATATCGAGACTCTCGAACGCCCGATAAAACCGGTCATTGGCCTGTTCCACTTCCAGTTCTTGATTCTCGAGAGAGGACATCGCATTACCTCCTGAACCGTCGCCCCCAAATCCGGCCCGAAGGCGAGGATTCAGGAGCGCGATCACGCGCTCGAGGAAGATCGATACCATCCGGAATGCGGGATTGCCGACGATCGGATCCAAAAGGGGAAATGGAAGAATGCGTCGATCGGTTGCAACCCCCCGTTCCCTTCGTGATATAATACCACCGCGTGCAGCCGTGGACAATCCATGACTTCCTATTACCGATCCTACAACGGATATCTCAAGGAACTTTTCCCGTACAAGGTTTACAAGATCCCGATCGATGCCGGTTTCACCTGTCCAAACATCGATGGAACGGTGGCCTTCGGAGGGTGCACCTACTGCGATAACAGGAGCTTCTCCCCCAACACCCGAATCCCACCGCGCCCGATTCGCGATCAAATCGCTTCCGGGATGGATTTCTACCGGAAAAGGTTCGGCGCCGAGAAATTCATCGTCTATTTCCAAGCCTTCACCAACACCCATGGGCCCGTCGCTCAACTGAAGCGGCTGTACGACGAGGCCCTGACCTTTCGGGATACCGTCGGACTCGCCATCGGGACCCGTCCCGACTGCGTTCCCGAACCGGTGCTCGATCTCCTGTCCGATTATCATGAAAGGACCCTCCTCTGGATCGAGTACGGGCTTCAGAGCGTACACGATGAAACCATGGCCCGTCTCAATCGCGCCCAACCCTACGACTGTTTTCTGGACGCGGTCGAACGCACCCGCCGACGCGGACTTCATATCTGCGCCCATGTGATCCTCGGACTTCCGGGGGAAACGCGGGCGATGATGATGGAGACGGCCGAGGAAGTGGCGCGTCTCGACCTGGGCGGAATCAAGATTCATCACCTCTACATCGCCAAGGACACGGCGCTCGCGAAGCATCATGAACAACGGCCGCTCCCTACCCTTGCGTTGACGGAATATATCGCGCTGGTCTGCGATTTTCTGGAACGTCTTCCCCCCGCAATGATCGTCGAGCGTCTGATGGGAGAGTTGAATGAAAACTATGTGATCGCCCCGCGGTGGGGCGAGCGCAAGTCGACGGTTCTGCGTCTGATCGATCGGGAATTCGAACGCCGCGGCAGCCGCCAGGGAACTCACCGTCTCGCGCCCATTCCGTGACATGCCCCCCGAATCCGTCGACCGGGACTTTCAGATGCAAATTCGAAAACGGCTGATGTCCTGGTACGGATTGAACAAGCGGGACCTTCCCTGGAGAAAAACGCGCGATCCCTACCGGATCCTGGTTTCGGAAATCATGCTTCAGCAAACCCAGGTCGCCACGGTCATTCCGTACTATCGTCGTTTCATTAAAAAGTTCCCAACCGTCGCGTCGTTGGCCGGGGCGCCGATTCGAGGCGTTCTGAAACAGTGGGAGGGGCTTGGATATTACAGCCGCGCCCGGAACCTCCATCGGGCCGCCCGGGTCATCCACGCGAGATGGCGGGGACGGATCCCGACCACCGTCGAAGGGCTCGTCTCACTGCCGGGAATCGGCCGGTACACCGCCGGAGCCGTCGGCAGCATCGCCTTCCATCTGAAGGTTCCCGTGCTGGATGGGAACGTCCGGCGGGTGCTTTGCCGGATATTCGCCATCCGGGAGGACCCGGGCCGGGCCGTCGTTCAGGAAAGACTGTGGAAAATTGCGGCCGAGCTTCTCCCCGATCAAAATGCGGGGGATTTCAATCAGGCGCTGATGGAGCTCGGAGCCACGATCTGCTTGCCCCGGACGCCTTCCTGCGAAGCCTGCCCGGTGCGCGGATCCTGTCTCGCACTCCGGGCAGGGATCCAGGATGGACTGCCGATTCGCACCGAAAGCCGCCCCATTCCTCATTCGATCGTGGCCGTCGCCCTGATACAATCGGCCCGCGGCCTCCTTCTCGGTCCAAGGCCGGACCGCGGGCTGTTGGCCGGGTTATGGAGCTTCCCTGAATTGGACGGGCGGAATGCATCCGGACCGCGTCGGATTGAACGGGAGATCAAGACACGGTTCGGGTTGAAAACCACGCTGATCCGGCCGCTCGAGCCCGTGGCCCATACGTTCTCACATAAGCGCATCACGTATCGCCCTTATCTGTTCCGGTGCGCCCCCGGCCGGTACCGGCTCCCGGACTCGTGGCGATGGATCCCGATCGAATCCGTCGAAGCCTATCCCCTGCCCACGGCGACCCGGAAAATAATCCACCAGGTCGCACCGTCTATCCGGGGAGCAACCGCAGCCCGAATGGCCAGGATTCGGCCGGTGGCCGCGGAACGACCGGCCGACTACCGCAGGGAGAGAAGGTAATCCATGCCGGAAGCAGGCTCCCTGTCGTACGGAGTCGCTGCTCGGCCATTTCCGATTTAACTTGACATAGGGGACAAGGAGGCCTAGTGTGGAGAAACAGAACATCGCTCGCCGCAACGACCTCTCCATACGGGTCAAAGTTGTATCCTCCCCACTCTTGCTCGTTGCCCTTCTCCCCGTTGTGTCCTTCCTTCCGGGCCTGACCCCAAGGCCAAGACTGACATCCCGGAGCCGGGATAAAGGAGGCTCTGATGGAAAGCCGTCTCCTTTCCCGTTTTTTCTCACCCTTTCCCGGAAGCTTCTACGCCTCGCGAGCCCCGCCTTCCTTGAGCGGAGCGGATGGGCTCAGAACACACCGAAGTCTGTTGGCAAAAGAGTGGAGGTGTGCCATGAAACTGACTCGTGCTTTTTCCGACAAGGACCAGACAGAAAAAATCAACGCGCGAGGGGGCTTGCTCCTCCTTGCGGCGATCGTGGTCGTTTCGCTTGCCTTCTCCCTATGGCATGCGGGATGGTTTTCCTCGAAGCGCGTGGATCGCGGCACCGTCCAGGAGAACCTCGGCGAATGGATCCAGGCCATGGGAAGTCACGACCAGGATCGCGAAGCTAAACTTCAAGGGCGATGGAATGAGGCCGTGCAGACGGCGCAGGCATTCTGGATGGATCAACCGTCCCGGCTCCAGGAATCGCTCGGCCTCTCCATCTCCATAACGGCTCGGAACATCTGGATGGAAAACAATCGGCTCCGGTCCGAAACGGAGAGAACAAGGGCTTCGCTTGACCAATTCAAGCGGGACGAGGCGGCCCGCCGGCAGGAAATGCTGGGAGCGGCTGTACTCACGGCGTACCGGCGCGATCCGAGCGGAGGGGCCGTCTTTCTGGAGGCCTTCGAGCGGGAAGCATACCGACAAAGGAAGATCGAAGAGCGAACCGCGGCCCGTCTGAATTCGGATCTTGAAATTCTTGCGGCCCAGAAGATCGCTCTCCGCGAGGCTGTTCCCGAAATGTACAGCGAGGCGATCGAATCGGCCCGCCGATCCGCGCGGATGTATGACGCTTCCCATCTCGCCCGTACTCGTGCCGTTTTTGAAGATCTGAACGCCGGATTGTCGTGGCAACGGCAGCCGGCCGATTACGTCGAAATGGCCGGGGTGGTCCGCGAAAACCTGCGGGGCCGTTCGGGCGTCGGCGGATTTGTGGAGTTCGGATGGGCGGCGCTGATCGGACTGATCGGGGCGATGATTTGGCTCGGACTCTCGATTGCCATTGACCCGTTCAAGTCCCGGACTTCCGAATCACAGAATGATTCGGCCCGTTCCGCGGAAAAGCCCCAACACGAGGAGATCGAGGTCGGCGTCTGAGGAGACGGACGTCCGACGGCGGCATCCGCCTTCTTCGATCGAGAGGCCTCCGCCATGACGGGCGAAGGCCTCTTTGTGTTTCCGGACGTTCCGGATCCGACGGATCGTATGGGACCCGCTCATAACAAAGCGTGCAGCCGGCCGATCTCCGCCATGACCGCATCCACGATCCGGTGCGCCGTATCGGCATTGTCGGGTTCTGCGTAGAACCGGCCCAGATCCATGGGTGGGCCGTAGATGATTCGTGCCCGCCGGCCGATCCGGGGGATCCAGGCGTGCCTTGGGAGAATATCGTCCGTTCCCTTCATTGCCACCGGAAGGACCTTGGGAGGGCGGGCGTCATAGATCACTTTACCGACACCCGAACGCCCGGGAAGCAACTCCCCCGTCGTGGACCAGGTTCCTTCCGGAAAGACGACGAGAACGTCTTTCCGGACGGATTCGATCATGCGTTCCATGGAATCCAGATCGCGCCGGCCCCGCTTGACCGGAAACGCCCCGATCAGATACATCACCGCCCGGGAAAAAACATTGGCAAACAACTCCTCCTTGGCCGCGGCGCGCCACCAGACGGTTGAAAAAAGGGGCATGGCCGTGATCCCGATCAGGAGGGGATCCAGGGCCGAGATGTGATTCGACAGAATTAACACCCCGCGTTCACCCCGTAACGGAATGTTTTCACGTCCGAGTACATCGACACGGTTAAAAACCCGGATGAAAATATCGAGAAGCAGGATCGTAACGAAGTGAAGGCCATTGACCAGGAAACCCGGGCCGGATCGCGACATGATTGATTTATGTAGTCCTTGCGGAATAAAATGTCAATAGTAGAATCCATCGAATGCGATGAGCGTTCGGACGATTCCTGTTCGATCGAAAACTTCAGAAGAAGGATAGGGCCATGACGGATCGATTATCCGCAGCACAAATCCAGGAGCAGCTCAAGGGAGCCGGCGGCTGGAAGCTGGAGGGGGACGCCATCCGGAAACAGTTCGTCTTCGAATCATTCATGCCGGCGATCGGGTTTGTCAACCGCGTCGCCGAATTGGCCGAAGCCGCCGATCATCACCCGGACATCATGATCAATTACCGCAAAGTGACGCTTGTCCTTTCGACCCATTCCGAGGGGGGGCTGACTCAAAAGGATTTTGCGCTGGCCCGAAAGATCGAGGGGACCGCGAACAAACAAGGAAAGTAATCTCTGATAGACCTTCTGACGGTGAACGGGGCCTGTTATGGCACGGTTGGAAAAGAATCTGGAATTTGTGACGATACAAGGTCTGCTGAACTATGGCGAGGCCCTCGCGCGATGCCGTCGAGCGGAAGGAGCGGAGCCGCCTCCGGTCCCCAAAGGTTCGATCGACCGTATCGGACTGACGCGGACGGCCATGGAGGCGATTCGGGAATTCGTGAAACGAAGTGCCGCGGGATTCCCCGATGCCGGCGCGTACCGTGCCGCCCGAACGGACCTGCTCGAAAAAGCCTGCCAAAGGGATGATCTCGTCATGTTCGCCGCGTGGAACGCGCTGCTGGCGCGGGGGGAGCTGTCGCCGTTGCTCCGGGCCCCGATCGATCGGGTCCAAAAACCCACCCAGCGCCGACCGGTGGCCATTGTGCCGAGGGCGAACCTGACCGCTCAACTCATTGAAGGCCGTATCGTGCTGGACCTCGGGGAGGATCGATACTGGCTGTTGCCGCGTGATTTGTCGGGTCGGACACTCATTTTCACGCTCCGGCACGGAGTCTCGCGCGTTGAGAGCGGCACCTACCGGGTCGGGCGTCGCCTCGCGAACGACCTGGATCGCGACCGGGGAATTCCAAGAGCGGACACGGTCGGACTGGAGCTGGCCCGGATGCTCGGCCTTGTGGGACGGCAGCTCGATTTTCTAAAAATTCCCAACTTTCTCGATCCCCGGCTGTTCGCACACCGTATCAGTCGAAGCCCCAATACCCGGGAATTGTTCGAGCGGGTAATCCAGGCGCTGTTGCCCGGCGGGTCGCCGTTTCCGCAGCCTGAAACGGATCCGGCACTTGAATCCCAGGACTTCGGGCTGGCGACCGGAGTGGAAAAGCGCGCGGAGGCCGAGGAGGCCGGACGCGCTTTCGGCGTCGAGCCGGCGGTGGCCAAACAATTGATCAAGGATCCGCTATACAGCTATCCGGGCGGCCACTCCTTTTTCGACCTTTACATCGATGTGGTGGACGGTTTCCACCGGATCGCGCGGTCGCACGAGGGAGGCGCCGTCTGTCTTTATACCCACAGCTCGACGCTCAGGGCGCTGATCATTCACCTCGATCCCCGCCCGTTCCACGAGGCTTTTGCGGAATTCGGGGAATACAAGGAGGGGCAGGATAATGTCGTCCTCCTGACCTCCGAGCACGGACGCCTCTCGGGTTACTCAAGCGCCGTGGGCCTCTCCGCCCATGAAAAAGAGGCGCACAAGGCATGGGTCTCCGTCGAGCAGGATCGACGGAGCCGAATCACGCTTCAACCCGGACAGGTCCGGCAGATCGTCGCGCTTGTTTCCGGGGGCGATTTCGCCGGCGCGGCGGCGGCCTTGAAGGAGCTGCAGGTCACGGGTCACCGGTCGGGTCTGGCGATCCACATGGTCCGGCACGGTTTTCTGGGACTGGCCAACAACTGGATCGAGGCGGTCACGGAGGAGGATACGCGGGGCATGGCGAGCCTGGCCAGCAGCCCGATCGGGAGCAGCCGGTTCGAGGAGTTCAAGGACGAACAGGTTCAGGAGATCGCGACGCGGCACCTCGAACCCTACATGCGCAACGGCGCGTTGATCGTGATGGGGGGCGACGGAAGCCTCCGCGGCGCGCGCGCATTGTTCGAGCGATTCGGCACTCAGGTAATCGGGATACCGGGGTCGATTGATAACAACATCAAGGGAACCACCGCATTGGGATACCATTCCGCTGTTGCGCTGGCCAACCAATCGCTCGAATCGCTCAAGGCCACCAGTGCGGCCATGGGAAGCATTTTCTTCGTCGAGATCATGGGGGCCGGATCCGGCCATCTGGCGCTCGCCTGCGCCTACCAGGCCCGGGCCGAGGGGGTCCTCGTGAACGAACACCCGGATCCGGACGCCTACATCGACCGGGTGATCCTGGGAACGCTCCGGCGGACCCTGGGAGTTCCCAACAAAAGCCATCTTTTCGTGGCGGCCGAGCGGACCCCGCATCGACACCACCCGGAAGGCGGGGTTCACGGTTTGACTCAGTATGTGGCACGGGCCATATCCGGCTGGCCGCAACTGCATCCCGAACCGGGTCGATACCCCTTGACCGCCACGACAAAGGCAACGATCCTGGGCCATACATTGCGTGGGGCGCCCGCCGCGCCGGAAGACAAGGCGCTCGCACAAACGCTCGCGTACGAAGCCATCCGCCGGCTCATCGAGCGACCGGAAACAATCGTGGGCTGCTTTCTGGCTCGCCAGGGAGAAGGACCCGTCGAAACCATCCCGCTCCATGCCGTTGCCCCCAAGCCGTTTGACTGGGAATTGTACTCTCGAATCCATGGGATCGAGCCCCTCGTTCCGACACTGAAATGATCATGTCGAAGCGGGGCAAATTCATCGGAATGGAATTCTTTCCGTCGGGGTCCTCGCTCCTTTATTGCCAATGATCGCGGGAATGATCTGAATCGCCGTGCATATACTCATCATCGAAGACGATAACAAGACAGCGGCATATCTCCGAAAGGGACTTACGGAAAACGGATTTACCGTCGATGTGTCCGACCGGGGCGAGGACGGACTCTTCCTCGCATGCCAGGGTGATTTTGATCTGATCATCCTGGATGTCATGCTTCCGGAACAGGACGGGTGGTCGGTCATAAGCGGAATCCGGAGGGCCGGCAAAATGACGCCCGTGCTTTTTTTAACGGCGCGCGACTCCGTTCAGGACCGGGTTAAGGGCCTGGAACTGGGCGCGGATGATTACCTCTTAAAGCCGTTTGCCTTCTCGGAGCTGCTTGCGCGCATTCACTCCATCATTCGCCGGGGCCCCGGACGCCAGCCCGAAATACTCCGGATCGCGGAACTGGAGCTCGACTTTCCGAGACACCGGGCCACGCGCGACGGAAAACGCCTCGACTTGACGCCGAAGGAGTTCGGTCTCCTTTCACTCCTGGCCCGACGAAAAGGGGAGGTCTTATCCCGGACCCTGATCGCCGAACAGGTCTGGGATATGAATTTTGACAGCGACACCAATGTCGTGGATGTGGCCATACGCCGCCTGCGGAGAAAAGTGGACGATCCCTATGAAAAGAAGTTGATCCACACGGTGAGAGGCGTGGGATATGTCCTCGAAGTCCGATGAAACCCTGGAGGGGGCTCGGCGTTCATGGACATTGTTCGGCCGGGGATCCATCACGGGGAGACTCACCGTCCTCTACTCGTTTTCCACGGTGGCCATGCTCTTCGCCGCGACCGGATTTCTGTACTGGGTCCTGGTCAGCGACCTGGCCAAGGCCGACAATCGATTCCTCAGGGACAAGCTCCAGGTCCTTCGCGCGATACTGAGAGAACACGGGGAGGAGTTGGAAGGTCTGGAGGAAGAGGTCAATTCGGTGGGGGCCTATTATATTCGCGTGTTGGACCGGAGACAACATTCCCTGATCGAAACGCCGGATATGGCGCTCCGACTTCCCGGCTTCCTGTTTCCGGATCCGGTCGGCGCTTTTCAGCTTCCGAATTCCGGGGTGAAGCGGACCCTCGGAAACGGACGGTCATACCTTCTCATTTCCGCCTGGGCCGACACCGGGGGCGCGGACGCCGAGCTGCGACTACTTCAGATCGCCCTGGATGTCACCAGCGAAGAAAATCTGATTGCCGGCTACCGCCGAAATCTGATTATTGTCCTCCTGGGTGGAATCTTTCTTTCCGCCGCCATCGGGATCGCCGTCGCCCGGAGAGGGCTGCGTCCCGTCAAGGAAATCACCCAGACCGCGGAACACATCACCCCTACCCGGCTTCACGAGCGCATCGATCCCGCCCGATGGCCCAGGGAGTTGATCGCCCTGGCGACCGCGTTTGACCAGATGCTGGACCGGCTCCAGGAATCCTTCACGCGGCTTTCCCAATTTTCGGCTGATCTGGCGCACGAGCTTCGCACACCCATCAACGCCCTGATGGGAGAAGCCGAAGTCGCCCTCTCGAGACAGCGGACCCCGGATGAGTATCGGAACGTGCTCGAATCCAGCCTCGAGGAGTTCGGACGATTGTCCCGTATCATTGACGGGTTGCTGTTTCTGGCTCGCGCAGAAGCAACGGATCGTTCGATCGAAAAGATCCGGATCGACGCCCGGAAGGAGATCGATGCGGTCGTGGAATTTTATCAGCCCATGGCGGATGAACAGGGTATCCGCGTGTCCTGTCAGGGCCATGCGAGTTTGTTTGCCGACCCGATTTTGTTCCGGAGGGCGGTGGGCAACCTCCTTTCGAACGCACTCCAATACACCTCGTCCGGCGGAAACATCCGGATCTCGGTCGATACGGCCGAGGACCACGGGGTTGACGTACACGTGGAAGACAACGGTTCGGGAATCGCGCCGGAACATTTGCCCAAGATATTCGACCGTCTTTATCGGGCCGATAGCGCCCGATCCCAGTATCCCAAAGGTTTCGGTCTCGGCCTCTCCATCGTCAAGTCCATCATGGAATTGCACGGGGGCTCCGTAAGCATACAAAGCGAACCCTCCAAGGGAACGATCGTCACCCTGAAGTTTCGACCTTCCGAGTAACCCCCTACCAGAATCGTGACACAATTGTAATTCAACGGTCATCGTCCTGTCCGCATTCATTCTGTATGCTGGTTCCATGATCAGAGGATCGAACCGGCCGCAGGAGAGCTGGAGGCCAGGCCGCATGAACGCGGGGGCGGGAATACGGAGAAGGCGCCCTTGACAGACCCAGGCCCCTCCTTCGCGAGGGCCATCTCGGCGATTGGGCCGGCTCAAGATGACGGAATTGTAATCTTCCTGTCATTAAATTGTTCGAATTTCAGTTGTATCATGCCGAAGCTTGAGCGGGTCGGCGTTTCCGGGGAGGTGTTCAGATGAACGACGGGAAGACAATCGTTGGCATATTGATTATGGCTGCGGCCTTTGTTTTCGGGACGGTCGCCCTGGCGGCTGAAGCCAGACTGCACAATTTAACCGGCGAAGTCATAAAAATGGACGCCACCCGAAAGACCATGACGGTCAAAGGATCGGCTGGAAAGAGGGAAAAGGAAATATCGGTTCAAATCGTACCCGATACCAAAATCACGAGAAACGGCCAGAAAACCAAGCTTAGCGATTTAAAGGTCGGGGATCGCGTGGTCGTCCGCTACGCATCGGGCAAGGGAATGATTACCGCCCATTCGATCTCCGTGGAGCTAAAGGATGCCAAATCGTCGGCTTATCAATATTGAACCCGATTGCACGCGAGTTCGGGGGGGCTACCGAAAAATGACCCCGCTCACGCGATCGAAGTCCCAGTCGCCAAACTGACCCCCGAAGCCGATGGGTCAGTAACGACCTCGGCAGGGGGGCGAGAGAGGGTGTGCGGGGCGGGCTGCACATCCTCTCTCTTTTTTTGCCTTAATCACATCTCATTCGCAAGGAGCGGTCATGAAAGGAAAAATGAATCCTCGGGGCGGGTCCCGAATCGGGGATCGCGCCTGTCCTCACTGTCGATCCGGATCGGATAAGGGAACGCTCGGGCTCTTTTGGGAAGTCCAGGAAAGGTGCTGGCGGTGCGTCATATGCGGGTACCGGCATTTCGGAAATCCCGCGGCGGCCAGGATCCGTTAGCCGGTCCAAAGGGATATTTCAGCTTCCAATTTTCAGGCCTCCGGGGGGATCCAGAACGCTCAGGATGCGGGTTTTTCCAGGGCAAGGAGATGTTGGGCGATACGGTGAACCGCGCGCTGGGGATCGGAAAGATCCAGCGTGGTATCGAAGGTGATGGCATAGTAATCGGGAGTGGCATCAATCCCCTCCTCCAGTCCGGCATTCAGGAGGGAGGCCCGGTAGCGGTCCACGATCGATTTTAAGTGATACCGGGCCGTGCGAACCAGTTCATCATCCGCCATGTCCTCCGTCTGGTTTCCCGTAAGGAGATTCCTCATTTCCTCCATGTCGACCCCGAATTGAACGGCGAAGCGCCCGTTTGAATACAATTCAACCAGGCAGTCCGGTTCCGGAGTATTCAAAAGCAGGGACTTGCCCCCCGGCTCCGCGCCCTCAAGCTTTTCGTAATCCCAGCCCAGCTTTTGAAAAATGCCCTCCACGGCATCCAGCGCGGCGGTCGGATTAGAATCGGTCACGGTTTCTTTCCTCTTTTTTTCGGATCAAGCGTTCGAGTCGGATCCGGTTTTCATTCAATTTTGGAAGCCCGTACCGTTCATCAATCTCGATTACACGGGCAAGAATTTCGGCCGCTTCGTCCAGACGTTCGGCGCTCTCATGCACCGCGGCGATGTTGTACCACGCCGATGCCTTTCCGAGATCGTCCTTGAGTCTTGTGCTGACGGCCAGCGCCTCTTCGCATCGCGTCCTGGCCTCGTCCGGGCGACCCAGCATGAGGAAGGTTTTTCCAAGGCTGTTGAGTGTCCGAGCCAGTTCCGGGCTGTCGCCGTAACTTCGCAAGAGCCGGATCGCCTTCTCAAGGTATTTCGCGGCGGAACCGGCGTCCCCCTCGTCGCGAACCGCAAGCGCCAGATTGCCGTAGGCCATGGCCAGGCCCCGGATTTCGCTGTACGATTCCAGCAGGTCGATCGCTTCGAGATAGTAGGCCTTGGCCCGCTCCGTTTCATGACGATCCGCGTGGAGATTGCCGATGTTCACCAACGTGATTCCGATCACCTGGCGACTTCCCAGTTTACGGTGAAGACCAAGCACCTCCCGATAACATTCCAGCGCCTCCTCCGGCTTCCCGATGCTCGCGTACACATTGGCCAGGTTCCCAAGGGTATCCGCCAAGTCCCGTGGATTCCCGGTGCGACGGTCCAGATCGAGTGCCCGCTTATAGCATGACAGGGCCTCATCGTAATGACCCAGCTGAAACAGCCGGTTTCCCTCGTCGATCAACGCAGATGCCATGGCATTTTCCTTCCCCCTTCCCTCGACCGGGGTCGATTTCCCGCAAACCGGGGACGGCCCGTGAACCGGCCGGGACATTCCCGTCTTTCCCGAATTGATCGCGCCGGAAAATACCGGGGAGGGTATCACGAAGGAGTGGTCGCAGGCCTAGGACTTGAGTTCGGAGATGGTCTCCTGCACACGATCCTGAACCTCATCGCGGATGAGATCATCCGACGTCAGATCCACAAGGTCGTCCTCCGAAACCGTGATGAACTTACGGGAATTGCCTCTGGTAAGAGAGATCAAAAAAATACTATTGCTGGCCACGGTGGGAATAACAACGGACACCTGCGGATCGACGGCTTTCACCATTTCGATGAATGCCTCTTTTCCCTGCTCCAGTTCCGTCATAATCCCCTCTCGGTTTTTCGTGTGGGGCGGGGTCCGCAGTTAGCAGTCTATAGGGAGACCCCTGCGTCTGTCAAGTGCCTGTATTGGGGG
>Ga0210139_1000069_pt1 | contig 16896 bp, 27 predicted proteins | sample Browns_TuleB_D2_FD_184855 | JGI IMG/M metagenome (GOLD analysis project Ga0210139, IMG submission 184855) | Wetland microbial communities from San Francisco Bay, California, USA, that impact long-term carbon sequestration - Browns_TuleB_D2 (SPAdes) | ecosystem: Environmental > Aquatic > Marine >... | reverse complement strand
CAGAAGCCCTGGCGGCAGAAGGGGACCGGTCGAGCGCGGCAGGGCTCGACCCGGGCGCCGAACTGGCCGGGCGGCGGTAAGGTCTTCGGGCCCTCGCCCCGAGACTATCGCACCGAGATCCCCCGCAAGGTGAAGCAGCTGGCCCGGCAATCGGCGCTCAACGCGCGCGCCTCGGACGGTGGACTGGTGGTCATCGAGCCACTCGAGTTCACCGAACCCAAGACGGCGCGGCTGGTGGAATTGCTCGGGAAGTTGGGAGGCGAGGGGCGAAAGACGCTGGTGCTGACCCACGGAACCAAGCCCGCGGTCTACCTGAGCGGCCGCAATGTGGGCACGGTCAAGGTCATGACCTACCCCGACGCCTCCGCCTACGACGTGCTCTGGTCCGAACTGGTGGTGGTCGAGGAGGGCGTCTTCAGCGGCGAGCCGCCGGCGCCCCCGGTCTATCCCGAGGGTCCGGTCAAGCAAGCGCCGGCGCCCCGGAAGCCCGCGCCCGCGGCCAAGAAGCCCGCGGCCAAGGCGCCGGCGAAGGCCAAGGCCGAGCCCAAGAAGAAGCCCGCCGCCAAGGCGGCCGCCAAGGCCAAGAAGCCGGCGGCCAAGAAGAAGAAGAAAGGCGGGAAGTAAATGCCCACGCTGCACGAGATCATCGTTCGGCCGCTGGTCACCGAGAAGAGCTCGGCCGCCTATCAGGCCCGGAAGGAGTACGCCTTCGTGGTCCATCCCGGGGCCAACAAGCACCAGATCCGCCAGGCGCTCCAGGAGCTGTTCGAGGTCACCGTGACCCGTGTCAGGACCATGCAGATGCGGCGCAACGAGGTGACTCGCGGCCGGATTCGCGGAACCACCTCGGCTTGGAAGAAGGCGATCGTAACCCTGAAGGAAGGCGATTCGATCGCCGTGTTCGAGGGCTAAATGACCATCCGTCAGTTCCGGCCGGTCACCCCCGGCACCCGCTTCCGCTCGGTCTCCGGGTTCGACGAGATCACCCGGACCGTGCCTGAGAAGAGCCTGCTCGAGCCGCTCAACAAGCCGGGCGGCCGCAACAACCTCGGCCACGTCACCATGCGGTACAAGGGCGGGGGCCACAAGCGCCAGTACCGGCGGATCGATTTCAAACGGGAGAAGTTCGGCATTCCGGCCCGGGTCACCGAGATCGAGTACGACCCCAATCGGAGCGCGCGGATCGCGCTGGTGGTCTACGCCGACGGCGAGAAGCGCTACATCCTGCAGCCCAAGGGGCTCAAGGTGGGTGACGTGATCGTCTCGGGACCTGGCTCCGACGCCCGGAACGGGAATGCGCTCCCCCTGGGAGAGATCCCGCTCGGCACCCCGGTGCACTGCGTAGAGCTCAAGATCGGGAAGGGCGGACAGATCGCCCGCTCGGCCGGAAACTCGGCCCAGGTGCTGGCCCGCGAGGGCGATTACGTCACGCTCAGGCTCAAGAGCACCGAGACCCGGAGGGTGAACGCCCGCTGTCTGGCGACGATCGGTGAGGTGGGGAACGAGGAGCACGAGCTGCTCTCGATCGGCAAGGCGGGGAAGAGCCGGTGGCTGGGGCGCCGGCCGCGGGTTCGGGGCGTGGCCAAGAACCCGGTGGATCACCCGCTGGGTGGTGGCGAAGGAAAGAGCTCCGGCGGCCGGCCTCCAGTGAGTCCCTGGGGCAAGCCGGAAGGGCGGAAGACACGGCACCGGAAGAAGCACTCGACCAAGTACATCGTGCGCGGGCGCAAGCGCGGGAAGGCGACGACGTAACGGACCATGGCGAGAAGCGTCAAGAAGGGCCCCTTCGTCCAGGAATCGCTGCTCCTCAAGGTGCAGATCCTGAACAGCAAGAACGAGAAGCGCGTGCTCAAGACCTGGAGCCGGGCGAGCACCATTCTGCCCGAGTTCGTGGGCCACACGTTCGCCGTGCACAACGGGAACAAGTTCGTGCCCGTCTACGTGACCGAGAACATGGTGGGGCACAAACTGGGCGAGTTCGCGCCGACCCGTCTGTTCCGCGGTCACAGTGGCCGCCTGGTGGCGGACAAGAAGGCCAAGCCGGAGTGACCGGCGGAGCCGGTCATCCCGGGCGCAGCGAGGGATCTCTCGAGCGTGAAGGAATGAGCTACTGATGGAAGCGCGCGCGATACAGCGGCTGGTGCGCCAGTCGCCCCGGAAGATGCGGCTGGTGGTGGACCTCATTCGCGGCAAGAACGTGAACGAGGCCTACGCCATTCTCAAGTTCAACAAGAAGCTGGCCGCCCGGCAAATCGAGAAGACGCTTCGCTCGGCGGTGTCCAATGCGGAGCAGCAGGCGCTCCGCGATCGGGCCTCGCTGGACGTGGACACGCTGTACGTGACCAAGGCCCAGATCAACATGGGGCAGCCGCTCAAGCGCTTTACCCAGGCCGCGCAGGGTCGGGCCTCCCCGATCCGCAAGCGGACCAGCCACGTGGAGATCTACGTGGCCACCAAGGAGGGCCGGTAATGGGCCAGAAGACCAATCCGATCGGGTTCCGACTGGGCGTGGTCAAGCCGTGGAAGTCCCGCTGGTACGGCGACAAGGACATGCCGGCGCTGCTCAAGGAAGACGAGTTGATCCGGAAGTACCTGAAGGCCCGCCTGGGGCACGCCGCCATCGCGGAAGTCCACATCGAGCGGAAGCCGGGCAAGGCGACCGTCACGGTGCATACCGGGCGACCCGGCGTGGTGATCGGGAAGCGGGGGGCCGAGGTGGACAAGCTGCGCGACGAGTTGACCCAGCTCACCGGCAAGGAGACGGCGATCAACGTCGAGGAGATCAAGCGGCCCGAGCTTTCGGCGCAGCTGGTGGGAGACAACATCGCGCACCAGCTGGCGCAGCGGATCTCCTTCCGCCGGGCGATGAAGCGGGCGGTGCAGTCGGCCATGCGGCTGGGGGCCCAGGGGATCAAGGTCCGGGCGGCCGGCCGGCTGGGTGGGGCCGAAATCGCGCGGACCGAGGGTTATCACGAGGGCCGTGTCCCGCTCCACACGCTGCGGGCCGACATCGACTATGCGACCAGCACTGCCAAGACCACGTTCGGCACCATCGGGATCAAGGTCTGGATCTTCAAGGGTGAGGTGGTGACCGACGTCTCCGGTCGCACCTACAGCACGGGAGCCTGAGGCATGCTGGCGCCGAAGCGGGTCAAGTTCCGCAAGCGGTTCAAGGGTCGGACCGGGGGCATCGCGACGCGGGGGAATACCGTGGCATTCGGCGAGTTCGGCCTGATGAGCCTCGAGCCGGGCTGGATTTCCAGCCGGCAGATCGAAGCCTCCCGCGTGGCCATGACCCGGGAGATGAAGCGGGGCGGCAAGGTGTGGATCCGGATCTTTCCGGACAAGCCGATCACCAAGAAGCCGGCCGAGACCCGAATGGGAAAGGGGAAGGGGAATCCCGAGGGGTGGGTCGCGGTGGTGAAGCCGGGGCGGATCCTCTTCGAGCTCGAGGGCGTGACCGACGAACTGGCCCGCAAGTCACTGGGACTCGCGGCGGCCAAGCTGCCGGTGCGCACCAAGTTCGTGAAGCGGGTGGAGGCCTGAGCCATGAAGATGAGCCAGCTCAATGAGCTGAGCGTGGAAGAGCTCAAGGGCAAGCTGGGCGAGCTCCGTGAGGAGCGCTTCCGGCTGCGGTTCCGCGGGGCGACCGAGTCGATCGCGAACCCGCTCCAGTTCCGGACCATCCGGCGGGATATCGCCCGCATCCTGACTCTGCTGCGGGCCCGGGAGAAGGCCACGTCATGACGACCAAGACTGAGGCCGCCACCCGCCGGCGCCGGAAGCTCCGGACCGGGGTGGTGACCAGCGACAAGATGACCAAGACGGTGACCGTGATCCTGACCCGCCGCTTCGCCCACGCGGAGTACGGCAAGCAGGTGGTTCGCTCCACCAAGGTGAAGGCCCGGGACGATCAGGGGGCCAAGGTGGGAGACACGGTACGCGTCATGGAAACCCGCCCGCTGGCCAAGACGGTCCGCTGGCGGGTCGTGAGCATACTCGAGCGCGCGCGCTGATTTTTTGTCAGGAATGAGGCTCTGATGGTTCAGCAAGAGAGCATCGTCAAGATCGCCGACAACTCGGGCGCCCGAAAAGCGCTCGTGATCCGCGTCCTGGGCGGCAGCAAGCGTCGCTACGCGGGCCTGGGCGACACGGTGGTGGTGACCATCAAGGACGCCATTCCGACCGGGCAGGTGAAGAAGGGCGAAGTCGCCAAGGCGGTGATCGTCCGGACCGCCAAGGAGACCCGCCGCAAGGACGGCTCCTACATCCGGTTCGACGAAAACGCCGCCGTATTGATCAACGACACCGGCGAGCCGCGAGCCACCCGCATCTTCGGCCCGGTCGCGCGGGAGCTGCGCGAGAAGAAGTACATGAAGATCGTCTCGCTCGCGCCGGAGGTGCTCTGAGATGAAGCCGCTGGTCTATCGCAAGGCGCGCCGGGTGCGCCAGAAGCCCACGGTGCGGCATCGCCTGCACATCACCAAGGGAGACACCGTGCAGGTGATCTCCGGGGACGAGCGCGGAAAGCGGGGTCGGGTGCTCCGGGTTTATCCCAAGACCGGCCGGGTGGTGATCGAGGGGATGAACATCGTGAAGCGGCACCGCCGGGCCACCTCGACCACCGAGGGCGGGATCATCGAGCGGCCCAACCCGATGCACCACTCGAAGGTGATGCTGATCGACCCCAAGACCGGGGAGCCGACCCGCATCCGTCGTCAGAAGAACAAGGATGGCACTACCGAGCGGATCGCCGTCCGATCGGGGCAATCGATCGTGAGGATGCGTTAAGCCATGGCCGAGACGCAGGAGAAGCAGGAGAAACCGGAGAAGGCCGAAAAGCCCGCCAAGGGCGCCGCTCCGGCGGCTCCCCGGGGGAAGTCCCGGGACAAGGAGGGCAAGGAGAAGGGCGGCCTCGCCACCGATCCCGCGCCCAAGCGGATCGAGGGGAAGCCGCGGCTCCTGGCTCACTATGAGAGCACAGTGAGGCCGGTGCTGGCCAAGGAGTTCGGGCTCCGGAATCCCAACGAGATTCCGAGGATTGCCAAGATCGTGCTCAACGTCGGTCTGGGCGAGGCGAACAAGACCCCCAAGCTGCTCGACGTGGTTGTCGAGGAGCTGGCGATCATCAGTGGACAGAAGCCGGTGGTGCGGCGGTCGAAGAAGTCGATCGCCAACTTCGGACTCCGGGCCGGCGTCCCCATCGGGGCCAGCGTGACGCTGCGAGGGGCCCGGATGTACGAGTTCCTCGACCGGTTCATCAGCATCGCGGTGCCGCGGATCCGCGACTTCCGCGGGCTGCCCAACAAGAGCTTCGACGGGCGGGGCAATTACTCCGTGGGGATCAAGGAGCAGATGATCTTCCCCGAGATCGACTTCGACAAGGTCGAGCAGATCCACGGGATGGATATCACGATCGTGACGACGGCGGGGCGGGACGACCGGGGTCTCGCCCTCCTCAGGGAATTCGGATGGCCATTCCGGGGTGACAGTCCGCCGCGGGTCGCCTGACGACCGCGGCACGTACCAGGAGAACGCATGGCGAAGACCTGTTGGATCGAGCGGGCAAAGCGGACCCCCAAGTTCAAGGTGCGGACGGTGCGGCGCTGCCAGCGCTGCGGCCGCTCCCGCGCGGTACTACGCAAGTTCGGGCTCTGCCGCATCTGCTTCCGTGACTTGGCGCTGCGGGGCGAGATCCCGGGCGTACGCAAGGCCAGCTGGTAGGAGAGACGACCTGCATGAGCATGACTGATCCGATTGCGGATATGCTGACCCGGATACGGAATGCCTGCGCCGCCGGCCACCGGCGCGTGGACATGCCTGTCTCGAGGCTCAAGAGCGAAATCGCCCGCCTGCTCCGTGACAATCACTACATCGCGGACTACAAGGTGCTGGACGACGGGACCCACGGCGTGCTCCGGCTCTACCTCAAGTATCACGAGGAAACCCCGGTGATCCGCGAGATGCGCCGGGTCAGCGCGCCCGGGCTGCGCCGCTACGTCAAGAGCCGTGAGATCCCGCGGGTGAAGAACGGCCTCGGCATGGCCATCGTGTCCACGCCCAAGGGCCTGATGACCGACCGCGAGGCCCGCACCGCTAACCTGGGCGGCGAGCTGCTCGCCGTGGTCTGGTAAGAGGTCGTATGTCGCGAATCGGCAAGAAGCCGGTGCAGGTGCCCAAGGGCATCACCGTCGAGCTCAAGGGCCGGAGCCTCGCCATCAAGGGCCCCAAGGGCGAGCTCGAGCGCACCTTTCATCCGGAGATGGTTCTGAGCATGAAGGACGACCTGATCACGGTGGCCCGGCCCAGCGACGAAGCGCGGCATAAAGCGCTGCACGGATTGACCCGGACCCTGGTCCAGAACATGATCGACGGGGTCACCAAGGGATACTCGAAGCGGCTGGAAATCCAGGGCGTGGGCTACAAGGCGGAGGTGAAGCCCCATGGGCTGAACCTGGCACTGGGCCTGTCGCATCCGGTGACCTACCGCGCGCCCAAGGGGATCAAGCTCACGGTCGAGAACAACACCCTGGTCAAGGTCGAGGGCGCCGACAAGGAGCTGGTCGGCCAGGTCGCGGCGGAGCTGCGTTTCCTGCGGCCCCCGGAGCCCTACAAGGGCAAAGGGGTCCGCTATGTCGGTGAGCACGTGCGGCGCAAGGCCGGCAAGACAGGAGCCAAGTAAGCATGCGCGCCATCGTTTCTCCCGGGACTCGTCGCGAGCACCGCGCCCGGCGCCAGCTCCGGGTGCGCAAGAAGATCGCGGGTACCGCGGAGCGGCCGCGGCTGGTGGTGTTCCGCTCCCTCAAGCACATCTACGCGCAGCTGGCCGATGACGATCGCCGGATCACGCTGCTCGGCGTGAGCGACATGACCGAGGGGCTCGCGTCGGATGGGAAGGGCAAGGTCGCCAAGGGCAAGGCGGTCGGGAAGCTGCTCGCCGAGCGCGCCAAGGCGGCCGGCATCAAGAAGGTGGTCTTCGACCGGGCGGGCTATCGTTACCATGGCCGCGTGCGCGCCGTCGCCGACGGGGCACGCGAAGGCGGATTGGAGTTCTAGATGACGGACCAGGAACAGGAAGCGGGCGCGGGCGCAGCGAGCGCACCGGCCCCTGCGCCCACCGAGCAGCAGCCGGGCCGGGGCCGGGGCCGGGGTCGGGGGGACCGGGGCGGGCGCGGTGACCGCGGTCGTCGCGACCGGGAGCGCGAGCACAGCGACATGGTGGAGAACGTGGTCTCCATCAATCGCGTCGCCAAGGTCGTGAAGGGTGGCAGGCGCTTCTCCTTCAACGCCCTGGTGGCCGTGGGCGACGGCAAGGGCAAGGTGGGGATCGCCACCGGCAAGGCCAACGAGGTCTCGGAAGCGGTGCGCAAGGCGGTCGAAGCCGCCAAGCGGCGCATGGTGCAGCTCCCCCGGGTGGGAGCGACCATCCCGCACGAGATCCTGGGTTCCCACGGCGCGGGCCGGGTACTGCTCAAGCCGGCCGCCAGCGGGACCGGCGTGATCGCCGGCGGGCCGATCCGGGCGGTGCTCGAGTGCGCCGGGATCACCGACATCCTGACCAAGAGCCTGGGCTCCAACAACCCGCACAACATGGTGCGGGCCACCATGGATGGACTGACCCGGCTGGTCACTGCGCGGGACGTGGCCCGAGAGCGGGGGATCGAAGTGGATCAGATCGCCTATCGGGCGCCGCAGGAGGTCTGAGGCATGGCGCGTAATCCGGCGGTCGGGCGTCAGGGCCCGGCCTACTATGCGGCGACGATTCCTGCCGAATCCGCGGCCAAACGGGTGCGCGTAAAGCAGATCCGTTCAGGCATCGGGCGAGCCGAGACCATGCGGCGCACCCTTCGCGCGCTGGGCCTCCGGCATCATCAGGCCGAGGTCGAGCTCGTCAATACCGCGTCGGTGCGGGGGATGCTGTTCAAGGTCCGCCACCTGATCGAAGTCACACCGGCGACGGACAAGAAGGAGAAGAAGTAATGCCCGAGACTCCTACCCGCATCACACTGGGCAACCTGCGTCCCGCTGGGGGATCCGACCGTTCGCGGAAGCGCGTCGGTCGCGGCCCCGGGTCCGGCCTCGGCAAGACCTCCGGTAAGGGGAACAAGGGGCACAAGGCCCGTACCGGCGGTTCGACCAACCCCGGCTTCGAGGGCGGCCAGATGCCGATGTACCGGCGGCTGCCCAAGCGGGGCTTCACCAACCCGTTCAAGGTCTCCGCTCAGCCGGTCAACCTGAAGCAGCTGACCAAGGTCACTGCTCAGGAAGTGAACCCGGAAACCCTGTTCACCGCCGGGCTCATCACTCATCGTGACCGCCCCATCAAGCTCCTGGGTACCGGTGAGGCCGATCGTCCCTACGTGGTGCGGGGAGTGACGCTCTCCGCCTCGGCCCGCGCCAAGATCGAAGCGGCAGGGGGCAGCGTCCAGTCATGACCGGCCCCCGTCCGGCGTCGCTCAGCATCGACCCCGAGCTCCGGCGGAAACTGCTCTTCACGCTTGCGGCGCTGGTCACCTACCGGATCGGCGCCCATATCGCCGCCCCGGGCGTCAATGTCCAGGCCCTGTCAGATTACATCCGCAATTCGGCCGCCTCCGGCTTCTTCGGTCTCTACGATACCCTGGGCGGCGGGCTCTCCCGCGCGACCGTCTTCGCGCTGGGGATCATGCCCTACATCTCGTCCTCGATCATCTTCCAGCTGATCGGCGGCATCTTCCCGGCGGTCGGCAAGATGCAGAAGGACGAGCAGGGGAAGAAGCGGCTCACCCAGTGGACTCGCTACGTCACCGTGGCGATCGCCTTTTCGCAGGCCTGGACCTACACCCTGTTTACGGAATCGATTCCGGGCGCTGTGCCCGGGGCCGGATTCGCGACCCGCTTCGTGATGGTGGTGACGCTGACGACGGGCGCCCTCTTCGTCATGTGGCTGGGTGAGCAGATCACCGAACGGGGCATCGGCAACGGCGCCAGCCTCCTGATCACCTTCTCGATCCTGGATCGGCTGTGGCCCGGCGCCATCAACATGATCCAGTTCGTCCGAAGCGACGCCCTCTCGATCGGCGGCGTGGTGTTCTTCCTGGTGGTCCTGCTGGGCGTGGTGGCGGCGGTGGCGGCGATGACCATCGCCGCACGCCGGATCCCGGTCCAGATTCCCCGCAAGGTGATCGGGCGCGGGCGGATGACCCAGGGGCAGAAGACCTTCATTCCGATCCGACTGATCACTGCCGGGGTGATGCCGATCATCTTCGCGCAGACCATCATCATCGTCCCGGGCACGTTGGCTACCTTCACCCGGAACGAGACCCTCCGGGCGGTGGCCGACTTCTTCGCCCCGGGCGAATGGCCCTATGACGTCGCGTTCGCGTTCATGGTCCTGGTCTTCAGCTACTTCTACACTTCCATCATCTTCAACTCGGTGGACCTGGCGGAGAACCTGAAGAAGCAGGGCGGCTTCATTCCCGGCGTGAAGCCCGGGGCCAGCACCGCCGACTACATCGACGGCGTCCTGGCACGGATCACCCTGCCGGGTGCGATGTTCCTCGCCTTCGTCGCCCTGGTGCCGGTTATCCTCACCAGGACGCTCCAATTCCAGCAGCAGTTCGGCGGCACCTCCGTGCTGATCGTGGTGGGCGTAATGCTGGATACCATGGCCCAGATCGAGCAGCACCGAACCCTCCGGAAGTACGACAGCCTCATGATGGGCGGGCGGGTCAAGTTCCGGGGTAGACAGCAACGGTACATGTAGCAAGGAGCACACTCAGGACTCAGGACTCAGTACTCCTCTCCAGTCTTACCCTTCATGGACATTCTCCTTCTCGGTCCCCCCGGCGCGGGAAAGGGCACTCAGGGTGCCATTATCGCCGAGCGGCTTGGCCTCCCCAAGTTCGCCACCGGCGATCTGCTCAGGGACGCGGTGAAGCAGGGAACTCCGCTTGGACTCAAGGCCAAGGCGGTGATGGAGGCCGGCCACCTGGTCAGCGACGACATCATTCTGGGGGTGGTCCAGGACGAGCTGAACAAGCCGGGCGCGGCCAAGGGGGTCATCTTCGACGGCGTGGTGCGAACCATCCCCCAGGCCGAGGGTGTGCAGAAGCTGCTGGCCGCGCTCAAGCGGAAGATCGACCGGGTGGTGTTCTTCGACGTGACCGACGCCGAAATCCTCGCGCGACTGACCCGGCGGCGTGGAGTGGAACAGCGCGCCGACGACGACCCGGCCGCGGTGGCGACCCGGCTCGAGAACTACCGGCGGCAAACCGCGCCGGTCCTCGAATGGTACCAGGCGCGAGGCGGGGTGGACCGGATCCCCTCGGTGGGGACGGTACAGGAGGTTGCGGAGCGGGTACGCCAGGTGCTGGGGAGGTAGCCCCGGTCCCACGGGATCGCCAGATTTCTCCACGATGATCACTCTCAAGTCCAGCCGCGAGATCGAGACGATGGCCCGGGCCGGGCATATCGTCGCCGAGACCCTGGCCCTGATCCGCCGTTCGGTGAAGCCCGGAATCAGCACCGCGGAACTGGACCGCGTGGCGGAAGATTTCATCCGAAGCCATCCAGGTGCGGTACCTTCGTTCAAGGGCCTCTACGGTTTCCCCAAGACCCTCTGCACCTCCATCAACGACGAAATCGTTCACGGTATTCCCAGCTCCAAGCGGGTGCTGCGGGAGGGGAACATCGTGAGCGTCGATGTCGGAGTCTGTCTCGAGGGGCTTCACGCCGATTCGGCCACCACGATTCCCGTGGGCGAGGTGGCCCCGGAGACGGAGCGGCTGCTCGCGGTGACGCAAGAGGCGCTGGCCGCCGGAATCGCCCAGGCCAAGCTGGGAAACCACGTGGGCGACATCGGCCACGCCGTCCAGAAGGTGGCCGAGGCGGCGGGGTTCGGCGTGGTGCGGGAGCTGGTTGGCCACGGGATCGGGACCCAGTTCCACGAAGAGCCGCAGGTCCCCAATCACGGTCAACCCAAGCGTGGTCCTCGGCTCCAGGAGGGGATGACCCTCGCCATTGAGCCGATGATCACCATGGGCCACTACGCGACCAAGACTCTGCCGGACAAGTGGACCGTGGTGACGGCCGACGGAAGCCTGGCCGCCCACTTCGAGCATACCGTCGCGGTGACCAAGAATGGGGCGAGAGTGTTGACCGTGTAGAACGGGGGAACAGGAGAACAGGGGAACGGGAGAACAGGGAACCGGAAAGGATAACGGGAGACGCGAGAGTTAAACTCAATCGGCAGTCGACAATCGGCATCGACAATCCATTCTGTCATTCTCCCATTCGCCCATTCCCCCATTCTCTCCACTCAGTCCTCAGTCCTGAGAACCCCGAGCAGCCACTCGTGAATCGCCGGATTCCCCGCCACCACCGACCCGTGTCCTACCTGCAGGTCCTTTCCCGAAAGGTCCGTGACCCTGCCGCCGGCCTCTCGGATCAAGAGCGTTCCTGCCGCCACGTCCCAGGCAGACAATTGTTGCTCCCAGAACCCATCGAAGCTCCCGGCCGCCACCTCCAGGAGGTCGATAGCGGCGGAGCCGGGCCGGCGGATGCCGCTGGTCATAGCGGCCACCCGGGCGAACTGCTCGAGGTAGGAGTCGAGTTGAGTGTGGTCCTTGAACGGGAACCCCGTCCCGATCAGGGCGTGTCCGGGATCTTCGATGGTCGAGACCCGCAGTCGGCGCTCTCCCTCCCAGGCGCCCCCGCCCCTGGAGGCATGGGCCAACCGGTTGCCCGGGACGTGATAGATCACCCCTGCCTCGAGCACCCCATGCACTGCGGCGGCGATCGACACCGCCCACTGGGGGAAGCCGTGGAGGAAGTTGGTGGTCCCGTCCAGCGGATCGACGATCCATACCAGTCCATCCCGGACCACGTCCGGGGAGAGCTCTTCTCCAACGATGCGGGAGCCGGGGGCGCCGTCCAAGAGTATCTCTCCAATCATCGCTTCGGCGGCGCGGTCGACCTCGGTCACCCAGTCGGCGGTTCCCTTGGCGGTCCAGCCCGAGGGGCCCAGCGGTCGGGCGCTGCGCAGGTAGACACCGGCCCGCTCGGCCGCCGCCCTGGCGAGGGCCACTAAGTCGTTGCTTGACGGCATCTTGCGAGACGGTTAGGAGAGGCGTTAGCTTGGGCCGATGCCAAGGATTTTTTCAGGGATTCAACCCTCCGGCGAGTTGCATATCGGGAACTGGCTGGGGGCCGTGCAGAATTGGGTCAACCTACAGCAATCCTACGATTGCCTGTATTGTATTGTCGACCTGCACGCGATCACCAACAAGTACGACCCCGCGACCCTGGCCGAGCGGACTCGAGAGATGGCGGTCGGTCTGATCGCCGCAGGCATCGATCCCGAGCGGGTCACGCTCTTCGTCCAATCGCACGTCCCCGAGCACACCGAGCTCCAGTGGTTGCTCACCACGGTCACCCCGGTGGGCGAGCTCGAGCGGATGACGCAGTTCAAAGATAAGTCGCAGCGGGTTGAGAGTGTTCCGGCCGGCATCCTCAACTATCCGGTGCTGATGGCTGCCGATATTCTCCTTTACCATGCGGACCTGGTGCCGGTCGGCGAAGATCAGGTGCAGCACCTCGAGCTGACCCGGGAGATCTGTCGCAAATGGAATGCGGAGTTCGGTCGCGGGGAGGAGTTCTTCGCCGAGCCGAAGCCTCTGCTTACGCAAGCCAGGCGGATCATGGGTCTCGATGGTCAGGCCAAGATGTCCAAGAGCCTGGGCAACACCATCGGATTGCTCGATACGCCGGAGGAGATCTGGGCCAAGCTGCGCCCGGCCATGACCGACCCGGCGCGGGTGACCAGGAAGGACCCCGGCAACCCGGACATCTGCAACATCTACTCGCTCCACAAGTATTTCTCGCCCCCGGAAACGGTGGCCACGGTCGCGGAGAATTGCCGCGGAGCCAAGTGGGGCTGTCTGGACTGCAAGCGGGTGCTGGCCGATCGGATCATCGCGGCGCTGGCGCCCATTCGAGAACGGGCCGCCGAGCTGCAGGCCCGGCCGGGGCAGGTGGAGGAGATCCTGGCCGAAGGGGCGGACAAGGCCCGGCGCATCGCCGTCGAGACCATGCGGGAGGTACGGGAGCGGATGGGATTCCTGGCGCCGACGCGGGCTTCTCAGCCGGCCGCCAAACGGTGAGCGGATCCCGGACCGGAGTGGCCGCCGTGGCGGCCGTCGACCCACCCTTTACGGTGAGCTGAAGCGTGAACGGACAGGGAGCCATGGAAAAGATCATCAAGGCCGCTGTCGAGCGGGGTGCGTCCGATTTGCACATCAAGGCCGGCGATGTCTTTCGTGCGCGGATCAACGGGAAACTGGTGCCCCTCACCAAGCAGCGGCTGACCCCTGATCAGACCAGGGCCATCGCCCTCAAGCTGATCAGCAGCGACGAGGACCGGGGCCGGATCGACAAGCTCAAGGACTTCGACTGCTCCTGGGGCATGCCCGGCGTAGGCCGCTTCCGCGTGAATGTGCTGCGGCAGCGCTCTTCGTTCATGATCGTGATGCGGGTGATCCCGTTCACCGTCCCCACCATCGACGGCCTCAACCTTCCCGAGGTCCTGAAGAAGATCGCCGAGTCGGAGCAGGGGCTGATCCTGGTCACCGGGGTCACCGGGAGCGGCAAGACCTCGACCGTGGCCGCCATGCTGAACCACGTGAACCAGAGTACCCACCGTCACATCGTGACCATTGAGAACCCGATCGAGTTCCTCCATCGGGACATCAACTGTTCGGTGACGCAGCGCGAGGTCGGTGTCGATACCGAGAGCTTCGCCGTCGGCCTACAGGCAGCTCTGCGCCAGGACCCCGACGTCGTGGTGATCAGCGAGATGCGGGACACCGAGACAATGGATACCGCGATCAAGGCCGCGGAGATGGGGAACCTGGTGCTCTCGACCATGCCCACCCCGGACGTGATGAGCACCATCAACCGGCTCCTGTCGATGTTCCCGGCGGAGGAGCGGGACATCGGGCGGTTGCGGCTGTCGGAGGCGCTGCGTGCGGTAATTGCCCAGCGACTGCTGCCACGGCAGGACGAGAAGGGTCGGGTAGCGGCGGTGGAGATAATGATCGGGACGGCGGCCACCCGCGCCTGCATCCAGGATCCGGACCACCTCGACGAGCTCCCCGAGAAGATGGCCAAGGATCGCGATCAGCATGGGATGCAGACCTTCGCCCAGCATACCGAGGAGCTGGTCCAGGCGGAGACCATCTCCCCCGAGACCGCTCGGGCGGCTGCCGGGGAGCCGGAGACGACCTCGAGGCGGAGGAAATAGGCGGCGGCCGGAGCGCCGCCTCGGCCAATTTGACCTTTCCTCGAGCACCGGCTAGAATTGCCCAGAGGATACACCAGCCCCGAGTGGGGCTTTTTTATTGTCGTCCCGGGAGGCCGAGCCGGCATGTTCGATCCCAAGACCCATTGCGTGGTGGTCGTCGGCGCCCAGTGGGGCGACGAGGGCAAGGGCAAGCTCGTCGACGTGCTGGCCGAGCGGGCCGACGTGGTGGTGCGCTATCAGGGTGGGGCCAATGCGGGCCACACCGTGGTGATCGGGGAGGAGCAGTTCGTGCTCCATCAGATCCCTTCGGGAATCCTGCATCAGGGGTGCACCTGCCTGGTGGGGAACGGCGTGGTCCTCGACCCCGAAACCTTCTTCACCGAGCTCGACCGGCTTCATGACCGCGGCGTCACCACGTCTGGGCGATTGTTCGTCTCGGATCGCGCCCATTTGGTGATGCCCTACCACAAGCTGCTCGACGCCGCCAGCGAGAAGAGCCAGCAGTTGGGGACCACGGGGCGCGGGATCGGGCCCACCTACGAGGACAAGTACGGCCGCCGCGGCATCCGGGTCGGAGATCTCCGGCACCTGGAAGGGGCCTGTGACCTGCTGGCGAGCCGGGTCGAGCGCGCCAATCAGCTCCTGGCCGTGATGGGCGCCGCCGAACGCGCCTCATTGCCCCAACACATCGAGCTGCTGGAACGGCTGGCTCCACGGCTGGTCCCCCTCGCTTCCGACACCGGTCTCCTGGTCCATCGCGCGCTGCGGGACGGACGCCGGGTCCTGCTCGAAGGGGCCCAGGGCGCCCTGCTCGACGTCGACCATGGGACCTATCCCTTCGTGACCTCGTCCAATACCACCGCTGGTGGGGCGGCGGTCGGAGCCGGCATCGGACCCACTGCCGTGGATGGGGTGCTGGGGGTCGTGAAGGCCTACACCACTCGCGTGGGCAACGGGCCCCTGCCGACCGAAGCGACTGCCGGGGCAGGAGAGGAACTGCGGCGCCTGGGAGGCGAGTTCGGCGCGACGACCGGGCGGCCGCGGCGTTGCGGCTGGTTCGACGCCACCGTGGTTCGCTACTCGGTCAGGGTCAACGGGCTCACCGGGCTCGCGGTCACCAAGCTCGACGTGCTGGATACCTTCTCGGAGATTCCGGTCGGTACCGCTTACGAGATGGACGGCGGCGACTGCGAGGAGATGCCGGCCGAGGTCCGGATGCTCGAGCGGGTGAAGCCCCGGTACGAGGTGCTTCCCGGTTGGCGGAAGCCGCTGGCGGGCGCGCGTCGCCTGGCGGACCTGCCACCTGAGGCTCGGGCCTATCTGGATCGCCTCCAGGACCTCGCGGGCGCCCCGATCCGCTATGTGAGTGTGGGTACCAGGCGGGATCAGATTATCGAGGTGTGAGGGGGACGGCGGTCGGGGCCGGCAGGATGGACGGGACGGACAAGACTGACAGGATGGACAAGATGGACAGGAGGAATCCAACCCCAGCGTTGTCCGAAAGGATCGCCTTGACCGCTACTACCGCCTTGACCGCCCTGTCCGTCTTGTCCGTCTTGTCCATCTTGTCCATCTAGACAGATGCCCGCCTCTGAATCCACATCCGTCCTCGTCATCGGCGCCGGCCCCTGCGGGCTGGCGGTGGGGATCGCGGCCAGCCGGGCGGGACTCGCCTGTATCCTGGTGGATCGGCGTACCGTGGTCTCCACCATTGAACGCTACCCACTCAACATGACCTTCTTCTCGACTCCCGAGAAGATCGAGATCGGGGACGTTCCGTTCATCTCGAGCCACGAGAAGCCCAACCGCCGTGATGGATTGCTGTATTATCGCCGCGTGGCCGAGCACTACCACCTGGACGCGCGTCCAGGGGAGGAGGTCCGCGCGGTGGAGCGGCAACCCGATGGCCGCTTCAGGCTCGACGTGCAGCGCCGGCACGATCGGACCAGCTACCTGGCCGATGCCGTCGTCTTCGCGACCGGGTACTACGACAACCCCAATCGCCTCGGGATCGAAGGGGAGGACCTGCCCCATGTCCTCCACTACTTCATCGAGGGTCACCGGTACTGGCACCAGCGCGTGGTCGTGATCGGGGCGGGGAATAGCGCGGTGGACGCGGCGCTCGAGAGTTGGCGGGCCGGCGCGCACGTGACCATGATTCATTTCGGGGACCGGCTGGATGCCACCGTGAAACCCTGGGTGCTCCCGGACATCAATAACCGGCTCAAGGAAGGGAGCATCGCCGTACGATGGAAGTCCCAGGTGCGGCGAATCACCCCGGACGCTGTGGAGGTCGTCAGCGATGGCGGGCCGCCGGAAATCCTGCCGGCCGACGCGGTGCTGGCCATGACCGGCTACCACGCCGACACCACCCTGCTGGAGCGCCTGGGGGTCCCGGTGAACCCGGAGACCGGGGTTCCGGCCCACGATGAACGCACCATGGCCACACCGGTCCCCGGCTGCTACATCGCCGGGGTCATCGCGAGCGGGAAGGACGCCAACCGGCTCTTCATCGAGACCGCTCGGGGCCACGGCGAGCTGATCGTGCGGGATGTGATCGCCAAGCGGGCTGAGCGCCCCTCCTGACCGGGCCCCATCCTGAAAAGAACGGCGGG
>Ga0210139_1000065_pt1 | contig 17347 bp, 15 predicted proteins | sample Browns_TuleB_D2_FD_184855 | JGI IMG/M metagenome (GOLD analysis project Ga0210139, IMG submission 184855) | Wetland microbial communities from San Francisco Bay, California, USA, that impact long-term carbon sequestration - Browns_TuleB_D2 (SPAdes) | ecosystem: Environmental > Aquatic > Marine >... | reverse complement strand
CACTCGGGCAAGAGCAAGCAGATTCTTATGTGAATCAAAGATTTTGACCCAATCCCGTTCATATTTTTCGTCGACTGCGATACCCGAACCGTTCAGGATTCTCTTTTCCTGCGCTAAATCGACAGTAAATTCAGGGAAATCCCCAAGCATCCCGGCGAGCGGGATGAAAGATTTCTTTATTTTTTCCAGCGGAGCGTCGGGACTGGAACAATCCTCCAACGTTATGTTGTTGAATTTTGTGCGGGCCAGCTCATTCACATGCGCGCCACAACCAAGACGTGTACCGAGCTCACGGGCAATCGACCGGACGTAAGTACCCGATCCACAATGAATATAAATAACGGCTATATCTTTTTCAAAATGCATCACACGAATCTCATAGATCGTTACTTTTTGAAGAGGAAGATCGGGCCTTATCCCTTGCCGCGCCAGGTCGTATGCTTTCTTGCCCTGGATTTTTTTTGCCGAAAAGATTGGCGGTTTTTGATCGAATTCACCCTGGAATGATGAAACCGCTTCTTCCAGTTGAGCGCTGGAAAAACGCGGCTTGCTAAAGGGCCCCTCCTGTTTTCCTTCACGATCATCCGTGTTGGTGAAACAGCCGAAGCGAATTTCTGCGAGGTAACTTTTGTCAGCTCCCATATAAAACGGGCTTAGCCGCGTAGCCCTCCCAAGACAAACCGGAAAGACTCCAGTAGCGAGAGGATCCAGCGTGCCGAGATGGCCCGCTTTTTCAGCTCTCAATCGTTCTTTCACTCTTTGCACAATCGTATGGGAAGTGTCGCCCGCGGGTTTATTGATCAGCACCAGTCCGTCCCAGGTCATGATTCCGGTTCCTCTTTTCTTACACTCCTCAATAACTCCTCGATGTGTTGCGAATATTCTGCTCCGGTGTCCGCATGAAACTGAAGGGAAGGAATAAACCGGAGATTCAATTTTCCCAGGCCCCTGCGAAAAAATCCTTCTGCAGCATTCAGCGCCTTCACGCATTCTTCTTTATGTTCCGGAGAACCGATCGCACTCACGTAAACCCGGGCATGCCGATAATCCGGGCTGAGAACTACATTCGTAATACTGCAAAGAGAGAGGCGAGGATCCTGCATCTTATGAATCAAGATTGAAGAGATTTCTTCCTGTAATAGATCGGATAGCCGTTCCTGTCGTCGCCGGCTCATGAAGGGCGTCCTATTCCAGATGACGGGCGATTTTCTCGATCGTGAAGGCTTCGATGTAATCGCCGGGCTTAATATCGTTGTAATTTTCCAAACCGGCGCCGCATTCAAAACTCTCACGCACTTCGGAAGCGTCGTCCTTAAATCGCCTGAGTGAAGCAATTTTGCCTTCGTACACAACAACGTTGTCGCGTACCAGGCGTACGGCAGCATTGCGGGTTAGCTTTCCGGATACAACAAAGCATCCGGCGATTGTCCCGATCTTCGGGATCCGGAAAGTATCACGAACTTCCGCAGTTCCCAAAAATACTTCTTTGATGGTCGGACGCAACAATCCTGAAAGTGCACTCTTAATTTCGTTTACGATATTGTAAATGACCGTATGCGTTCGGATATCAACTTTTTCCTTATCAGCCAACTCGCGCGCCTTGGGCTCAGGACGAACGTTATACCCGACGATGATCGCGTTCGAAGCAGACGCCAGTAGTACATCACTCGATGTAATCGCGCCGGTACCGCTGTGAATCATCCGGATTTTTACTTCTTCAGTTGCCAGTTTCGAGAGAGTATCCTTCAAAACTTCGATCGAACCCTGAACATCTGCCTTTACGATAACGGGAAGCTCACGAATTTCACCCTGCTGAATCTTGTTGAATAACTGATCCAGGGAAAGGCGCGAAGTTGTGGCTGTAGCCTGTTCTCTGGCTTTGGCCTGGCGGAAAGCAACAATACCCCGGGCTTTAAATTCATCCTTGAACACCTGATAAGCGTCGCCTGCTTGAGGAACGCCCTGTGATCCGAGAACTTCCACCGGAAATCCAGGAGCCGCTTCCTTCATTTTGGCGCCATGATCGTCAAACATCGCGCGGACACGGCCCATGACCGCACCAGCCACAAAGACATCTCCCGCTTTCAGCGTTCCGTTTTGCACAAGAACGGTAGCCGCGGGCCCACGACTCTTGTCGAGACGGGCCTCCAAAACCGTTCCGGTAGCCAGCCGATTCGGACTCGCTTTCAAATCCAGAATGTCCGAAACAAGCAAAATCATTTCTAGGAGAGCAGGAATATTCGTCCGTTTCCGTGCAGAAATCTCGACAGCGACAGTGTCACCGCCATACTCTTCTATCAAGATTTCATGGTCGGCAAGCTGTCGCTTGATCCGTTCAGGATTTGCATCCGGTTTATCGATTTTATTAATTGCAACGATGATCGGGACCTTCGCAGCTTTTGCGTGATCGATGGCCTCCACTGTTTGCGGCATCACGCCGTCATCTGCGGCCACAACGAGAACTACAATATCTGTAACCTGCGCGCCGCGCGCTCTCATCCGAGTGAACGCTTCGTGGCCCGGTGTGTCAATGAATGTAATGGCCCGCTGCCCAACGCGAACGGAATAAGCACCGATATGCTGAGTAATTCCGCCGGATTCACCCGCAGCAACTTTCGTTTCACGGATCGCATCCAGTAGTGACGTCTTCCCATGATCGACATGGCCCATGATCGTTACAACAGGCGGCCGGGTTACTAATGCAGCAGAGGACTCCTCCGTTTCCTGCTCCTTCGCTACGACTTCCTCGTAACTGGTAACGCGAACATCGAATCCGAAATCATCTGCAAGATGCTCCGCCAGCTTCAAGCCAATGTTCTGGTTGATATTTACCAGAACGCCCCGATCGAGAAGCTTCTTCAGTACGAGTTTGGACATGATTCCCATTTTTTGCGCTAGATCTTTCACGGCAATGTTTTCACTGATCTGGATTGTGGGCCGAACAACAGGTGCAGGTGTTGGTGCAGGTGAAACGGCAACAGCCGCCGGAGCAGTCAATTTCTCCAGGTCTTCGTCGCTCACCGCAGGGGAGGCAACAGCAGGGACAGCCACCGTCTTAGCAACAATTACAGGCTCCGGCTTGGGAGCCGGCGCTTCAACCACAACGGGTCTCGGGGTTTCGGTTGGCTTCGGCTTGCTCTCTTTGATGGGGCGTTTCGCATGCACTTTCGCGGGCGCTTTCGGAGCCTCTTTTACCGCGGCAGCTACTTTCTTCTTGCCTTTTACGGGGGCCGGCGTTGCAACCTTCTGTGGTTTCGCAACCGGTGGTGGCGTCGGCGGTTCTTCCTGAACCTCCGGCTCTTCTATGATTTCTTCTTCTTTATGCGCCGTTTCAGCTCGTTTCGCGTAAGGTTCAAGATACCGGCGGATTTTCGGTACTAGTTCCTCTTCAATACTGCTGGTGTGATGCTTACCATCAACTCCGAGCTTCTCAAGAACTGCGATAATCTCCGTCGCAGTACGATTCATTTCCTTTGCTACTTGATACACACGTACTTTCATCCTGAAACCTTCACCGCCACCTGTGAATTTACAAACTCCTGAACTTCCTGATATAGCTGACCGGCCGTATCGGCATCGAGAGTGGAGAACTCGGACGCTGACTGGATCTGTTTGAGTTTTTCCAGGTTGTTCCCCCCCGCTGATTCCATGGCAAGAACAGCCTTTTCCCCGAGGTTCGGAAGCTGAGTAATTCTACTTCGAAATGCGTCAAATCGGGCTGCATTCTCTGTAATTTCTTTTTTCTTTTCATCCTGGCTCTTAATGTCGATTTTCCATCCAGTCAGCCTGGATGCAAGCCGGACATTTTGGCCTTTTTTACCGATGGCCAGCGAAAGCTGGTCGGTTTCCACAATAATTTCCAGCCGCTTTTCCTTTTCGTCCACCAATTCCACCTGTGAGACTTTGGCGGGCTTCAAGGCGTTGGAAGCGAGCTTAACAATGTCATCAGACCATTCGATGATATCGATTCTTTCTCCGTGCAATTCGTTGATAACGGACTGGACACGGGTCCCTTTGATGCCAACACATGCGCCAACAGGATCGATCTCTTTGTTCGTCGTGGCTACCGCGATTTTCGCGCGATCACCGGGTTCGCGAACCGTGGCCTTGATCGTGATGGTTCCATCGTAGATTTCCGGGATCTCGGATTCAAAAAAACGTGTGAGCATGCGCGGATCAGTCCGGGAAAGAACGATCTGCGGATCGTTGGAAAAGCGATGCACACGCACAATCAGCGCGCGGATCCGTTCTCCTCGGGAATACGTTTCTGTGGGAGATTGTTGAGTTTTTGGCAGGATCGCTTCTATGGTTCCAAGATCGACGATCAGATCTCCCTTTTCGACATTTTTGACAATGCCGTTAATAATTTCACCAACACGAATGGAGTATTCATCGTAAACTTTCTTGCGCTCGGCTTCCTTAACGCGCTGGAAGATGATCTGTTTTGCTGCCTGAGCATCAATCCTACCAAGAGGACGACGCGTCAAGAGTACGTCAACTCTGTCACCCAGGTTCGCCTCGCTGTTGATTTCGCGCGCCTTTTCGACGTCAATCTCGGTCTCAGAGGAAGTTGTTTCTTGCACAACCAGCTTTTGTAAATAGAGCTCCACCTGACCTGTGGCTCGGTTCAATCGCGCTACGAGATTTTCCTGATTCTTATAATGCTTTCTTGCAGTCGTCTGGATCGCGTCTTCAATCGCGTTTACGATTTCCTCGGAGTTAATCCCTTTTTCGCGGCTGATTTGCTCAATTGTGTAAACAAGTTCGTTCTGCATGATCTTCAACGCTTTTTCAGATTTTTTTTCGGTTGCCCAAGGATCAAATCCTGTACCGCACGTCTAATAGAATTTCTGGGAATCTTCCTGCTTTTACCGTTTTCCTCCAGAACAACTTCCCAATCATTCAATTCCAGCAACTTTCCCGAAAATTCAAGACCATTACCCTGATCATCGGCAAAGGTGACCTTTATCCGTCGGCCAATGGCACGATGGTAATCCCGGTCCGTGCGAAGCGGCCTGTCCAGACCTGGAGAACTGACTTCCAGGACATAAGCGCTTTTGATTACATCGTCGACGTCAAGAACCGTCGCAAGTTGCCGTGACACGTTTTCGCAATCGTTCAGCGTTACACCGCCTTCCTTATCGATAAAGACTCGGAGCAATCCTCGATACCGCCCCGGCTTGAACTCGATATCAACCAGTTCCAGGCCCTCAGAGGCCACAATACGTCCGGTGATTTCCTGAATCTGGTCAAGCTCGGACAAAAATCCTCCAACAAAAAATAAAGTGGGCATGTAGCCCACTTCAGGCATTCTGATTGGAAGTGTAATTATACTTTTGCACACCCTAAAAAGCAAACTTTGCCAACAACAGTTGACACATCTAAGTCTCTGATTCCTAAGAAGAAGCGCAGGATTGTAATCCTTGTTTCCAGCTCAAGTTTTCTGTCCTCGTCACGAAAGATCTGGTCTGTGATTTGCACTGATGTCGTATCGGAGGAAACAAGAATGTCGTTGAACAAAATCTTACTGATTGGAAACTTAGGCTCTGATCCGGAAATAAGAAACATGCCGTCGGGGAAAAAAACGGCACAATTTCCGCTGGCTACCAACCGAAAATACAAAATGGAAGGACAAATTCGAGAAGAAACCGAATGGTTTCAAGTTGTTGCTTTTGGAAGGCTTGCAGAGATCTGTGGCGAGTTCCTGAAAAAAGGTAAACCTGTATTCATTGAAGGCCGCGTTCACACCAGCAACTGGGTCGATAGTGCCGGCCAAAAACACTATCGCACGCAGATCGTAGCCGAAGGCATGCGAATGATCGGTACATTCAATGGCACAGGTCAACATACAACCGATGCATCGGAATCCAACCCTGAACCATTCTAGCCATTTCCAATTTCAAGCTCCGAGATTTCAGATTGAAAAGTCAGGGACGCGTGAATCACTCGGAGATAAGAATCGAAGTCAGGGTTATGCACTTGAGAATAAAGGCGGAATCAAGGATCTGAAATCTGCAGTCTCTCGATTTGTTGTTCGATGGCCAAAGTGGTTTCTGGGGAGGTGCTTTGGCCACGGGCAGCATCGAGTGCGCGACGCCATAAACGCAGAGCTTCATCCGGGTTCTCTTTTTCCAGGGACAGGGCCAGATTGCGAAGAGCCATAAGGTGATCCGGCTTAATGCGAAGGGCGTTGAGCCAGGCGTTTTTTGCTTCCTGCAGCCGGGACTCTGAGTAGAGAGCGGCTCCCAAATTAACCCATGCATCAGCGTAATTGGGGTTCAGCTTGAGGGCTTCGCGGCCCATCCGCACTGCCTCAGAATTCCGTCCTGCGGCGTAGTAAGCAGATGATGCATTGGCATACCAGGCTTCCCTGCCCTGTATGGGCTGTGTCCACAAGAAGTTTGCGCACAGCCACAAAAGCATTCCAAGACCCGCAATCATCAAGCGTCCCTTCCTTTGCAGAATTTGTCTGCTTGCGAACGGGATACCGCCGGCAATAACGAAAAGAAAAGGAAAAAGGGGAAGCAGAAAACGGAGTTCTGGCCAGAAGACAAGCAACAGCAGAGCCTGCGCTGTCACATAACCCAAAAGCAGACGAAATGATGAGAGATTCGGCAAACACAAGAATCCAAAAAGAAAAAGTGGAACAATCCAACCGTAGGTTACAAACAACGATTTTATGAATGGCTGGAAGTTTTCGCTTTCAAGATCGTAGTAGTAGATACTCGAAGCCTCTTTTCGGTCAAACATCTTAAGAATTTTGCGGCCCTCAATTTTCAGCCATCCGAGAGGATCCGTGCGAATGTATTCCAATGATTTATTGAACCAGAAACTTTGCGCCTCAAGCGATGTGAGGTCCCTTCCCGACAGGCGATTCGCTTCTTTTTGAACGCTCCTGATTTGTCCTTCCAGCGTCGTATCAAAGCCGGGCGCCGAAGAAAAACTACCGGTTGCGCGCGGATTATTCCCATAATAGAAATTTTCGCCCCAGTTCGCCGCAACAGGAGTCCATGCGCGCCCTCGGATCCCGTTTCTCAGCAGTACCGGGGCTACGACCAGTGCGATTCCCAAAGCGAATATTGCGAAATGTTTGGCTCCCGCGGGAGTTCCTCCAATTCTCTGGCGGGCGGAAAAAATGGCCGCCACAGCCGGAATTACGCAGACGATCGCGTTACCCCGGACTTCCGTTGCCATTCCAAGAAATACCGCACCCGCAAATAGTCCGGAAAGCCTCAAATTATTCGTATATCTCCAGATGCAGAAAAAGGAGGAGAACAAAAGAAGCGTATAGAGCGGCTCGGAGAGAATTTTCATCGAGTAGAACGTCATCGGTCCGCATAGAGTGAATAAAACGTAAGATACCCATGCAGATGTGCGGTTCAGGATTCGATCTGCAGTAAAGAAAATAAGAAGGCCGAGTACGACCATCATCAAACACTGCAGGAAAAGAATTGCAAAAAGATTTTCGCCGGTCGTTTTGAGAATCAGTGCCAGAAAAAAAGCATAGCCGGGAGGATGGTGATACTCATGCTCAAAAAAGACTTTCCCGCTGTTGATCGCATCAGCCCAGTTCAGGTAGAAAGCAGAATCGACAATCGGATGAACATAAAAGGGATTATTTCCAGCGTACTGAACAAGTAGAATCAACCGCAGAGCAAAGCACGCGAGCGTGAACAGAAAAAGCGAACGGTTCTGTCGAGAAATCCACCCTGCCATAAGTTTTGTAGATTATAATGCAACCTTATGTTACTCGACTTTCTAGCTGGAGTGCGCATGATTCTCGTGTGCTGCTTCATGCTAAGTTACATCATTGTCGGAATCCCCATTCTGACTTACTGCCGGATCACAAAAGACCCTCATCTTGCGTTGTATTTTACGAAATTGCTCGATCGAATGATCTTGTTTTTGGGCCGGGTACGTCTGGAAGTGACCGGGCTGGAAAAACTGGATCCGAAGCGTGGATGCGTTTATGTCGGAAATCACAGAAGTCACGTGGATTCGGCCTCTATTTTTGCGGCCTGTCCTGCGGACGCAAGATTCTTGATCAAGAAGGAAGTCTTTCGAATTCCCCTTGTATCGTTTGCCCTACGGACGATGGGCATGATTGAAGTGGATCGCTCGAATTCCGACGCGGCATCGCGCAGCATTGACAGGGCCGTTTCTGAGATTCAAAGTGGAACATCCATCATTCTTTTTCCGGAAGGAACTCGCAGCCGTTATCCCCACATTCTTCCTTTTAAGAAAGGGGCATTTGTTCTCGCCATTAGATCACAGGCGCCTGTCGTCCCGTTTACTGTTATCGGTGCGGATCGAGCACTAAAACCCGATACGCTCCTGCTTTACGGGGGGCCTGTGAGGCTGATTTTCCACGATCCAATTGAGACAAAAGGAATGGATCTCGAAGACAGACAATTCTTATTGGAAAAAACACAGAAAACAGTCGAATCGGCGTTTCATCTCAAGTAAGGGGCTAGGGAGATATCTCCCTACTTACGGTGTGACTATACCAGGCGGTAGATGGTGTCACGTTTGAGCGGTGTGTAGCCGGCATCGCGTATCAGGCGGCGCAAATCTTCCTCGGTTGCAACAAAATGAGCGCCGGCAGCTGAAACAACATTTTCTTCGATCATGACACTGCCCATGTCATTCGCGCCAAACTGAAGCGCAACCTGTCCGAGTTTCAAACCCTGGGTGAGCCAGGAGCTCTGAACATTTTCGATGTTGTCGAGGAAAATGCGCGAGATCGCAAGGGTCCTCAGAAAATCTGCCCCCGTCGCAGTTGGACAGCTCAGCAATGTATGTTCCGGCTGAAAGGTCCAACAAATGAATGACATAAACCCGCGCGTCTTATCCTGCAAATCGCGGATTCTCTGCAAATGTTCCGCTCTCTCTTCCAGTGTTTCCACGTGTCCGAACATCATCGTGGCGCTTGAACAAAGATTCAACTTGTGTGTCGCTTCATGCACATCGAGCCATTCCTGAGTCATGCATTTTCTGGGCGAAAGGATCATTCGAACACGATCCACAAGGATCTCGCCGCCCCCACCCGGCAGGGAGTCAAGTCCTGCTGCGACAAGGCGCTCCATAACGGTGGACAATGGCAGTTTGGAAACTTTGCAAATGTTGATAATTTCGGGAGGGGAGAAACCATGGATCCAGATGGTTGGGAATTTCGTTTTAAAATGTCGAAGCAGGCCTTCATACCACTCCAGCTTAAGCTCCGGATGTAGACCTCCCTGCAATAAGACTCCGGTACCGCCGAGTTCCAGAGTCTCTTCAATCTTCTGATCCAGAAGATCCAGACCGTGCAGGTAGGAATCCGACTCCAAAGACGAACGGTAAAATGCGCAGAACGAACATTCCACATAACAAACGTTCGTATAATTAATATTCCTGTCGATGATGTAAGTAACTTCCATTTCCGGATGGAACTTCCGGCGGACGTAACTTGCAGCCATTCCGAGCTCCAGAAGATCCGCGGAGTGAAACAACTGGACGGCATCTTCCATGGTGAGTCGCTCGTTCCGGTAGACCTTTTCCAGAATCGAGGTTTTGCTTTCGACGGCTACATCCATATGTCTTTTCTCACTTTTTCGAGATAACCAAAGTCTGATGCGAGGGTTAGGAACCTGAGCAGACCTTCGTAATCACTGCGCGTTAAATGATAGCGCAAGTTTTCATTATAATACCGCTTTAAAAACGGAATATCCACGGAAAGCATTCGCGCAGCAATTTGATAAATTCTTTCCCAGTTTTCATCCGCATGCCTGTACGCCTGATGAAATACCTCCCTTTCGTCTTCCAGAAGGGTTCTCTTCGCAGCCCATACGGCAAACACAAACGGGAAACCCGTAATAGAGTACCATTCCGTTACAAGATCGTAATGATCGTAATCGCTTTTGTCCGTCAGGATGGCATCATCACCAATGATCAAAGCCGCATCAAACAGCCTTAGCACATCATGAATATTTTCCGTGGTGCCCGAAAGAAACTGGGGATCGTTTCCGAATTTTTCGTGCAGTATGACTTTGGCCAGCAGTACGGACGTAAGGGAAGATGGATCCGCAAGGACCGTTTGTAAGTGATCCAGAGGCTTGGTTGCAAAGAGATAAACGCTTTCTGTTCGATGAGCTGCCGCAATCCCCAGCCCTTTCAGTGCGCGGATTTCAGGATGCATCTGCGTTCCAACAATCGGTATCAGAGCAACGTCCACTTCATCCTCAATCAACTTTTGAAAGCAATGGGATGGCGTGTCCAATACCAGATCCACGCCGGGATGAAACTCCAGACCATAAATCAGGGGAAGAGTATTAATGTAGCGGATGGCCGCGACGCGCATATTAAAGGACAGATCAATTTCCGGAGACTTCGAAAAGTTCTGATTTCACCTGCAGGCCATCGAAATAGACTCTGCTCGTACCGGCAGTAACCAATCCTATTTTACCACCGGTGCTGACCTGGTCTTCCACATCCAAAATCTGCTGTCCGTCTACAAAAGCACGAAGATGATTCAGGTAGCAACTGGCTTTCAATTCATACCATCGATCAGGACCAAAGGCATGATTTACCCTCTTCAACACTTTCATACCGCCACGGCTGGCACGCGTCAACGTTACTCGCTGATCCTTTGCATTCAGAAACAACATGTAGAAGCTATAAAGGTTTCTGTAACGAAGGATCAAGCCTCCGGCTTGTGTTTCCTGATTTTCACTACTCAGGTATATTTTCGTACTCAGTTCAAAATCAAAATAGTCGCGATCCTTCATCAACACTTTGGGGTAATCCGCATATTTGACTTTTTGACTCAACACCGGCTGATTCAATTTTTCGGGCGTCACGATCTCCCAGGCTCCCGAAAGAGGATTGAGCTGGTCTTCTATTCCCGGGTTATCAAACTTCCAGTTCTGGCTGACAAATCGGGATTGATATGTCGCAGCAACAAACAGAAGAGGGAGAAGCGCTAACCAGAATCCTTTTTTCATTCCGTCATCCTGAACCTTAGAAGTCGTAAGCGATCGAGAAATCGAATTTTAGGCCGTCTGTAAATTTCTTAACCTGGGGATTGGAGAAATCGAGCGGATCGCCAGGTTGCAGAATATATCCTTGACCATAAACGCGCGAAAAATCAAAATTGAACGGTAGCCCCCCCGCAAATACAGCAAATCCAAAGCCAATCGAACCCGCCCCCTGCTCGACATCCATGGCGAAGGTCTGATGATTGACTTCGCGGAAGAGAAGGTTATGTTCGGGTAAAGCGAAGGTCGTGTCCGCGGAATGTGGAAATGAAGCACGGAAGTAATCCGTGAACACTTTGCCGCGCATTTGTCCGAGAAACGGAACCCTCGGATTCGGAAAGAGAGGGAACCGGAATTCCAGGTTTCCAATTCCGCCTTCAGTGCCGATAATTTCGCGATAATTAAAACCGCGAACATCCTGACCTCCCCCGAAACTAAAAATCACAGGATCCTTACCGGTTGTACGGAATCCGCGCGCCCGCATAGCCAGAACAGAACGGCCATGAACCCGGAAGTATTTGCGAACGTCGGCTTCGTAAACGGCGCGGGAAACCCAGGAACTCTGTAGCGGCGGAGCGTAGTCAACGGAAAGTCGGAACGTAAATCCTGAAAGTGGTCCGAATTCGCGGAACCTTGTGGTTTCCCCAACAAGGGCAACGCCAAGCGGCAAGTAGCCTCCACTGGCAAGCACATCATCCTGCCCTGTTCGCTGCAAATATTGCTTGTATAAATCCTGGATGAAAGGATCATCGAATTCTTCCGAAAGGTCGAAAATTCCTGCGCTGAACTCTGCTCGATAAAGACGGCTGAGCGGATACTGTGAAATGATTCTTCCTCCCCAGGTTCGCGAACGGACGATGGCGTCGCTGGATAGCACTTGAGGATTGGATGCAATACTCGAGGGCAAAGGGGCAAAAAAGAAATCATCATTAAAAATGAAATCCGACAGATACTGATAGCGGTGGCGCAGATCCAAATAACCAACGTTGTACGATTGAAACCCGCGAATCCTGCTGATAAAAAAGCGGAATTCCTGATCACCAAGAATGTCTTGCAGCACTATACCCGACGCGACGGCGAACGAATCCCCTGAAACTCCGGTGATGACACTTGGCCGGCCGGCAATCAAAACACGGAACTTCTTATCCGCAATTTTTCCTTGATCGATAGCCAGTTGTTTCGTCGGACGAAAATCAGAATCGGTGGATGCGTTTCCCTGAGCATCTTTGATTCCAAAGCTGGCGGCAAGCTGCTGCGAAGTTGTCTTGGTGTCGCCTTCACTCGTCTCAGTGTCTTTTGGAATCATTGCAACGGGCGTCGGCAAATCCATCAGGAAGAAACGGTACTGACCCTTAAAAAAGGAGGTAAATGCAATTCGGCTCTTTCCGTCAATTTGCAGCGTTACCGGACTGAAATTTCCACCAATGACATCGGTGTATTGAATCTTGTCTCCGGATTTGAGATCCAGTCGGTAAAGATTGAAAACTCCGTTCTTGTCGGCGGAATAGAAGAGGCTGTCTGTTGCCTGATCATAATAAGGACTTACGGAATCATATTCGCTAAACGTTAACTGTTCGACGTTCGATGGATTCGAAACATCCATCTTCATGATCTGATCGCGCGAACGAATACGGGATGTGTAGAAAATCCATTTTCCATCCGGCGACCACATCGGAGTCTTTTCGTAAAGAATATTGTCGGTTAAGTTCTTTATGGATTCCGTATCCACATCGATTTCATACAGATCCGGCTGGCCGTTGAGTAATCCGGTTATCAAAACGCTCTTGCCATCGGGTGAAAGCGCAGGAGAACCGGCATTATCAATTTTTAGTTTGATCTTTTTTAGCCGATTACCGCGTTGCGCATCCAACACAATGAGAGAACGCCTTTTCCCCGTTCGAGCAAAAAATGCAATCCGCTGCCCGTTGGCGCTCCAGCTCAGATTTCGCCCTTCAAAAGAATAGGAGTCCGTTGTCAGATAGTCGTAGCTGTTGCTGAATCCACCTGTTAAGTTATCAAGAACTTTGCCGGTTGCATCAATCTTGAGAATATCGAATTCATAATCCTCACGATTCGCGGTCATCACGAGGAATTCCTTTCCGTCCGGCGAAGGAGTTTGTGAAAAAACCTGCTGGTACTTGGGGGGAACGCCCACTTCTTTACCGTAATCGACCGGAGATTGACGATCTCTGTAGTCTTTGAAGAGTTGCCGCAGGTATTCTGCGAACTGTTCGTTGAAGGTTTCTTCCTTTACACCGAGCGCGGAATAAATGACATCTTCCGTTCCGAGCAGCGTGGCCTTTTTCAAGTAAAACCAGAACTGGCGAACGGCTGCATCTCCATACTTATCCCTCATAAATTGGAATGCCGCATGTCCTACGGTGTAAGGTGCACGGCCCAGTTCTACCCCGCCCGGTGCAATCAAATCTTCTTTCACGCTGAGGAAAGGCAAGCGTTCAGTCATGACCGCGTCGCGAACAATCATCATATCCGCAGCATCCCAGACACCGGTTGTGTACTCAGCAAAACCTTCCATGACCCAGAGCGGAGGACTCTGCTTAAGCACCGGAGAAATCATGCCGCCGAACAACATAGAGAATTCGAAGACGTGAGTTAGCTCATGCATGATGAGCAATTGCAACTTATCAGAAGGCTGATCGATTGCGAACGCCATCCTGTTGTAAACAGGCTCAGCAACACCAAGGATGCCTTCGCTGACTTGCAGATAATTCACCTGCTCAAATTCACTCTGCGTTTTAAAAAAAATCAGTGGAATCTTAAATTCGATATCGTGCTGTAAATCCGCGCTGATCTTGTCGTAAGCGGATTCGGCCATGCTGGCTACACGCTGAAGGTGCTTCTCGGATTGAGGATAGAAAAAGATTTCGAAGTGAGCCGTTTTGTATGTCTTCCAGTCGAAGGTATCGTACTTAACGTTGTTTTTTCCGTAGTAAGGAACGAGTTGAGCCTGCGCGGAGGAAGTGACCAAAACGATGAGGAGGGCAAGACAAATTTTCTGAAACATGATTCACCTCATTTTCAAGGTTCTAACAAGGTGCGGGACCCCGCCACACGGTAGGGAACCAGAACCCCGACAATCTTGGGAGTAATCCTCTCAAAAAGATCGTAGAAGAGCGGCAAACTGACGTTGCTGATGTCATCATAGACTTCTTCTTCCTTAAACGATTCTTCGAAAAGTTTCTCTCCGTTTTTGGAATCAATCAACAAAAGATTGAACCCAAGAACCAGCTGTAATCGATCCTGCGAAGAGGTCATCATTCTTTGTGTGCCTGTTCGCGGATTTGTAACCCTCTCCGTCACCAAACCGCCTTTTTCGTGATTCGAAAATTCGACGATTCCTGCCAGAATCAAACTCGTATCCCGGTCTTTGATATCTATCGACATCCAGAAGGTAGGATCCAGCAAAACATCCTCTGGTTTGCGATCCGCCGGTATTTCGATCTTCAGTTCTTCAACTTCATAGGAACTTCGATCCACAAATTCCGCTTTTAGCGTTTCTTTTATTTCCTTATTTACATTGATGTTGACCTGCTTATCAACATCCTGCTGACCTGTAACATAAAAATCTGCGATATAAATTTTGCGATAACCCTTTGCGACATACTTGGGACGAAGTGGCGCCATGATTTGAACTTCCGTAGTTCCGGCCGGACAATCGTAGGAAAGAAGAAAGCTCAGAAGAAACAGAAACAGTAGGCTAAAACGTTTTTTCATACGAATGGACTAGATCCCTTGAATGTAAGATTATAGCATTCTGCTGCAGTCCGGTTACTGCTTCTGCCGCTGATATTTCCGGTAAAAATCACGGAAGCGATCCAGATTGTTTTTGACGTTCTGGTTTTCGCTATTTAACCGGTAAGCGACCTGGTATTCCTCCAGCGCCAATTCATATTCTCCCATCTGTTCGTAAGCTACTGCCAGGTTGTTGTGTGCCATCAGATTCGTTGGATCGAGTTGCAGCGCTTTGCGCCATCGATAGATCGCTTCGTCCCAGTGATCTTCCATTGCAGCTCGAACACCGTATTTGATCTGTCCTTTTACTTCGTCGCTGACATCTGCTGCGAAGGATAAAGAAGTGGAAAGTATAAAAATGGAAAGAAAAGTTGCAGCCGGATATTTGATTTTTAGCATCCGTGTGACTTCTGGGAAAAAATTATAGATAATTTACGACTGGCGTGCAACAAAACCTCACTTGAATCAGAGACAATTTAACAATTGCAAAACATCATTTGTCCCGGTATTCATTTCTTCCGGCGTGACGCTCTTGGAAGAATACCTGAATCCGGGTAATTCTGGTTGATTGGCGCCGCACCCCTGGAAGCAAAAATACATCCGTCTAAATTACCGCGGAATCAGATCCCGCAAAAAGTCGTGCGGATTATTTCTGGTCCGAACTTTCTTCCGCCAAAAAGTGTCACTATCAAAGTGACAGTTATTGATGGTACCGCCAAAATCCGCTGATTCAAGAACGGCTAAGTCATTGATCCTGAGTGGCTTGAACTTTCAGGAATCCCGCAATTTTATGGCACCGATCTTGCAAGAAACCCACTGAAGGAAATCTTGCAAAGGAGGAAAGATGAAGATTAGCCTGAAAAAGAAAGGGTTTACCCTGATCGAGTTATTGATCGTGGTAGCCATTATCGGTATTATCGCAGCAATTGCCATTCCGAACCTTCTGAATGCCATTCAGCGTGGTAAGCAAAAGAGAACGATGGCAGACATGCGCGCGATCGGTACGGCTGTCGAATCATACGCAGTAGACAACAATATCTACCCGGCGGGTGGTTCTTCCGTAACCATAATCCGGGGTCTTATGGAGCCAAGATACATTGCGAAGCTGCCGGTAGTTGATGCATGGCAGGGAGGATTTGACTATGTATCTTCGCCCAGTACCAGCCCTCAGAAGTACTCTATCGAGAGCTACGGAAAGAACGGCAAAGTGGACACTAACGCATACGTCGGTAGCACATCAGACTTCAACAATGATATTCTATTCTCTCAAGGATTGTTCGCGGAATATCCAGAGGGGAGCCAGAAGTAAAGTTTCTTGAAAAAATCAAGGTGGCCTCCCAAAGGCCACCTTATTTTTTTTGAGGGGGAATGGAAAGTGATGGGGAACAAAAGCAATAGGGTACTGGTTCGAAGTAACGGTTTTAGTCTCCTTGAACTCCTGATTGTTGTTGCCATCATAGGCATTATCGCCGCGATCGCGTTACCGAATCTGCTGGATGCAAAACAACGAGCGCAGCAACGGGCGACAGTGGCCGAATTGCGGAACTGGGCAGTGGGTTTGAGTGCTTACATGGCAGAGCGTGGAATCGTTCCTCCGGCCATCACTGCCACCGGTATTACGGTTTCCACTGTGCATTCGGATCTCGTGCCGTATGCCGTATCGGCGTTGCACGATCAGGACGCATGGAAAAATGATATGGAGGTGTATTCAACGGATCCCATCTCCTACTCAATTCTTTCGTTTGGTAGAAATGGTCCTCCAGCTTACGACGGCTGCGTTACTCCCGCTACGTTTCGAATCTGGGATCTTGAAATCATGATATCGGACGGAATATTTGTTTGCACTCCTAGCTAGTCGATTGAGTATGCCAAGATTGTTCCGGCGATTGAATCCGGCTCATCAAACCAGGAAACGGCAACAAAATACTGGACAGACGAAGTAAAGGGTGTGCCGCTGGAAAAGACGATTCGATAATAAGAATGGATTCGGCGGCGTATACGAAGAAAAAGGGAAAGGAAGGCCTGTTGAACACGACAACAAAGACCGCTTAGGAATCCTACGAGTAGCTTGCCAGCCCGCCGCCCAGGACCCAATCGCAATTGCAAAAGACCACTTCAAAAGTGGAGAAAAATCGTGAAAATGTAGTTAACGATAGCAGCAGGACGCACCGCTAGTGCCGACTATTAAGAAAATCACCCTACTCCCCCTCATTCTCATAATGGTAATGCTGCCTTTTTTTGAGGGTGGCGAGACATCTCTTGGTCTATTTCTCATTCACTCCATAGTTCTATTCGCGCTTGCTTTCGCCGCGCTTTCCCATTCGCGACTTGTAGTCCCAAGGTTTTTACTCCTGTTTCTCCCGTTTTTTCTTATCCTTGTGATCAGCACGGTTCTTAGCTCTTATAAATTTGCTGCAGTCTTAAAATTGTGGGATTATTTCGCAGCCGGCCTCTGGGCCATTCTTGTTTGTACTCAGGCCCATCATGAGAAGGAAAAAATCGATGCGTCAATCTCCTGGATTTTCCTTGCTACTGCGGCGAGTACGATCGCCGCAATATTGATCTACAATACGAATTGG
>Ga0210139_1000063_pt1 | contig 17737 bp, 17 predicted proteins | sample Browns_TuleB_D2_FD_184855 | JGI IMG/M metagenome (GOLD analysis project Ga0210139, IMG submission 184855) | Wetland microbial communities from San Francisco Bay, California, USA, that impact long-term carbon sequestration - Browns_TuleB_D2 (SPAdes) | ecosystem: Environmental > Aquatic > Marine >... | reverse complement strand
ATTTTTGAGAGTAAACTTCACCTCCATTTTCTTTAATTTTTTTTTCCAATTCAGAGAGCATATCAGTCCTTCTTGCGCCTATGGCAACTTTAGCTCCTTTTTTAGAAAGTGCTAAGGCCGTAGCAAAACCTATTCCACTACTTGCTCCGGTTACTATTGCTATTTTGTTTTTAATCATTAGAATTCTCTTAACTTTTTTTAATTTCAACATCGTAAAAATGTTTACTTCAATTTTTTAAAAATGAAATTCAAAATAGGATGAACACAAGTTTATTAGAAGAAAATTCATAGAATAATTATGAAACCTGAAAAGTGTGCTTATTGTGGAGATATGGTAGATATGCCTTTTCAGTGTAATTATTGTAAAGATCCATTTTGTTCCGAACATAGACTACCAGAAGAACATAGATGTGTGAAATTAACTCAAATTAGAGCTCGTAGATTTGGTGAGAAAAAAGTAATAAGAGATGGAGGGCCAAATAAACAAAATGTATTCAAACGAATATTTCGAAGATTCAAAAATTAGTTAAAATCTAATATTGACTTTTGCTAGGAGATATTTTTGCACGCCTACCTTGATAAATCAATGCAACGGCTAGTGCAAACATTACCAATCCAGTTAATGGAAAATTTTGAGGTGCAGGTAATACAAACCAATAATAGATACCAAAACCTGTTGACACTGCAGCTTGTATCCATAGCTTAATCCATTTTGGAGTTCTAGTAATTCTGCTAATCAATTCTACAGCAAAGATCCCAATTACAGGGTAAATTGTATAAAAGAGAAAATCAATAACATCAACACCTGTGTGTGTCATTAAATGAAGTTAATTGAGGTATAATTTCTATCTAATCTTCCCATCGAATTTTTGTTGCAATATTTTTAGCAATTAATGCCTGAGCATTTTCATATGGAAGGGTAGCAATGTCTTCTATTTTGAAGGGACCATATTTTTTCAAGTCAACGCCTATAATTTCATCTACTTCTTGAAGAAATCTAATAACAATAGTCTTGGTTTTATGATTTTGTGAAATGGATTCAAGGAATTTTGATTTCCCATTAATAGTAGCTGAGAGAATCATTTCGGTGCGTTCTCTTTGTTCTTCTCCTACATCAAAAATGAATTTTTCTTCATCTAAAAGATTTTTTAAATCAGTATCAGGTGATTTTGAAATTTTATCAAGTCTAATTTTGATTAAAAGCGATGTTAATTCTGTAGCTGATTTAATTATTGCTTCTTTGATCCTTCCTTCTATATTATCAAATTCTTGTTTTCTTAGATTTCCAATAAAGTCAGCAAGGTTCCTATAAAAATCTGGATTAATTTCTTGTATTGAATCATTTTCAGTTTCTCGAAGGACTAAGTGATGTAATTTGTTAATATCAATTTCATTTGTTTCTGACATTTCTTACCTAATCCTTAAATCTCGGATGTATTTGTGTTTGATTGAAGCACAAAATTGCCCTATAAAGTTAGTCATGGAAAAGCACTCCAAATAACATATTCGCCAGATGAGGTTTTTGCTAGAATTCAGCACGAGGGAATTCAATTCATAGATCTACAATTTACGGGTCTTACAGGTCGCTTTCATCATACAACAATTTCAGCAAATACCTTTACTCCTGAACAAATGAGAGATGGATTGCCAAAATTAGATGGTTCTTCTATAGTTGGTTTTACAAGTGTGAATGATTCAGATCTTCTTCTAAAACCAGACCCTAATACTTTTGCAATAATTCCATGGTTAACTGAAAATAAGACAGCAAGATTACTTTGCGACGTTTATTGGGGAGGAGATAGAGGTAGACTTTCAAGAGATCCTAGAGGAATATCCCAAAAAGCAGAAGAATATGTGAAATCTCAAGGTTTTGATTATAGTGCATGGGGCCCAGAGGTAGAATTTTTTGTTTTTGATAGGGTTCATTGGGATGTTTTAACTCCTTACAAAGGTCAGTCATATTCAATTGAATCAAAAGAAGCTCCATGGAATAATGAAGGTTCAGGATATCCTATGGGTCTGCAAGAAGGATATTATCCAAGTACACCTTCGGATACATTAACTCCGTACAGAAATGAGTGTGTAAACATATTAAATAATGATTTTGGAATATTATGTGATAATCATCACCACGAAGTTGCTACGGCGGGGCAATGTGAAATTGATATCAAATATGATTACATGACAAATGCTGCAGATGCTGCTCAATCTTATAAATATGTAATAAAAAATGTGGCACAAAAATATGGAAAAGTTGCTACTATGATGCCAAAACCTGTTGCAATGGATGCAGGTTCGGGAATGCATGTTAATGTAAGTTTATGGAAGGGAAAAGAAAATGTTTTCTTTGATCTAAACGATGAAGATGAATTGAGTCAAACTGCAAGATATTTTTGTGGTGGAATTATTAATCATGCAAAAGCACTATCTGCAATTTGTAACCCCACAACCAATTCATATCATAGACTTGTTCCTGGTTATGAGGCTCCAGCTTATATTGCATGGAGCGCAGGTAATAGATCTGCAATAGTAAGAGTACCAAAACATCTGAAAGGAAAAAATTATGCGAGTTTGAAGAGACTAGAATTCAGAGCCCCAGATCCTTCATCAAATCCGTATCTAGTATTTTCTGCAGTTACTGCAGCTGGGATGGATGGAATCAAGAAAAAAATAGACCCTGGTGATCAAATTCAAGATGATATTTTTAAAATGACAAAATCAGATAGGGCCAAAAGAGGAATAGGAGTTCTTCCAAAGAGTCTTGGCGAAGCATTAGACGAATTAGAAAGTGATAGAAAATTTTTAATTCCAATTTATTCAAATGATGTAATTGATAAAATTATTGAATTAGAGAGACGAGATCAACGTGAAATTGCAATAAGACCACATCCGCATGAATTTTATCTATATTTTGATATCTAGACTCTGCCAGTAATTTGAAATATAAAGAATAGTGAGATAGTTATCAGAGCAAAACCTCCACCAAGGAATATTTCACGTTTCTTATCAGATGTAATAGATTTGTAAAGTAGAATAGTCCCAGCCAGACCAATAAGCAAAACTACAACTCCACCTATTACACTTTCAAACCCTGTATTCGTAATTAATGGGTTAAAAAATCCTGAAAGTAAGATAAAAAAGGTTAGGAGATACACATACTTAAATCCAGAAAGAATTTGTACGGTTGTTTTATTCAATGTAATTGGTAAATTTCATTATAAAATAAACTTTTGATAAAATAATATGCTTTCAAAATGATTTACATCATTCCGCCCATATCTGGCATACCACCCATTCCACCCATTCCTGGCATACCACCCATTCCTGGCATACCACCCATTCCTGGCATACCACCTTCTCCACCAGGAGGTGGTCCTGAAGATTTTTGTGTTGCAATAACATCATCGATTCTAAGAATCATACAAGCTGCTTCTGAAGCAGCAGAAACAATTTGAAGTTTAACAGATAGGGGCTCTATGATATCACTTGATTTCATGTTTGCTATCTTACCTTTCATAACATCAATTCCAGCCCATTTTTCTCCTTTAATTTGGCGTGAACGTAATGAAGTAAGTGTATCAATTGGATCCATCCCAGCATTTTCTGAAAGTGTTAAAGGAATTGATTCTAAAGAATCCGCAAATTTCTCTGCAGCTAATTGCTCTCTGCCTTCTAAAGATTTTGCCCAATTTCTTATTTTTGTTGCGGCATAAGTTTCAGGTGCACCCCCACCTGCAACAATTAAAGGATTTTCTATTACATCTTTTACAACCATTAAAGCATCATGAACTGAGCGCTCAACTTCATCAACTACTCTTTGAGAACCACCACGGAGAAGTAAAGTTACTGATTTTGGATGTTTGCATCCTTCAATGAATACCCATTTGTCTTCTTCGATTTTTCTTTCTTCCACTAATTGAGCATCACCTAAATCTTTTTCAAATAAATCATCAAGATTGGAAACTATTCTCGCTCCAGTTGCTTTTGCAAGTTTTGTAAGATCACTTTCTTTAATTCTTCTTACGGCAATGATTCCAGCTTTGGCAAGATAGTGTTGGGCCATGTCATCAATTCCTTTTTGACAAAGTACTACATTTGCTCCTGAACCGATTACCTTATCCACCATATTTTTTAACATTCTATTTTCTTCATCAAGAAATGATTTCAATTGTTGTGGATTTGAAATGTTTATTTTTGCATCAGTTTCTGTTTTACTAATTTCCAGTGCTTTGTTAATTAACGCTATTTTTGCTTCAGTTATTTTTCTTGGCATGCCGCCATGAACGATCTCTTTGTCAAGCACAATTCCTTGAATAATAACTGAATCTTTAATTGAGCCTCCAGCTTTCTTTTCGACTTTAATATCATCAATATCAACAATATAATTTTCGTCTTCTTTTTCAGCAACGGCAAGAACTGCTTTTACAATAATATCTGCTAATTGATCAGAATCTTTTCTTACTAGTTTTGTTTGCATTGATGTTTTTGCCACTTTATTGAGAATTATTTTATCATTGGCAGATATTGTATCGGCTATTTCTTCAAGAAATTGTTTTGCTTTTTTAGCAGCCTTTCTATACCCATCAACTATTATGGTTGGATGAACATTTTGGTCTAAAAGAAATTCAGCATTCTCAAGAAGGCTTCCTGCTAAGATAACTGCAGATGTTGTACCATCTCCCACCTCATTATCGGTAGATTTTGATATTTCAACTAGCATTTTTGCTGCTGGATGTTGAACGTCAATTTCTTTTAGGATCGTTGCACCATCATTTGTAATAGTAACATCACCTAGTGAATCAACTAACATTTTATCCATACCCCTAGGACCTAGACTAGTATGGACAATTTCGGCAATAATTTTGCATGCTGCAATATTATTTTTTTGAGCATCTCGTCCCTTAGTTTCTGATCCACCCTCTTTCAATAATACTACAGGCATAGTACCTTTGGAAGTTGCTTGCATACCCATAGAAAGAAAAACTCTTAATTCCCCTTTTATACGTTGCAGATCAAAAACTCATCAACCAGATTGTCTAAAATCGGTGTTTTTAAATTGGGAAAATCAAATCTCAGAACATGGTCAAATCATCCAATAGAGAATCTTACAATAAAATTTTCTCTAAATTAAAGGAGCATCATAAGTGGTTTGAAAATTCCATCCCCCTAATTGCAAGCGAAAATATTCCAAGTCCTGCAGTTAGAGAGGCGATAATTTCAGATTTTGGAAATAGGTATGCTGAAGGTTGGCCAGGTGAAAGAGTGTATGCAGGATGTAAGTACATCGATGATGTTGAGTTTGAATGCATGAAACTTGCAAAAAAATTGTATAAAGCTAAATTTGCTGATGTAAGACCTGTTTCTGGAGTGGTTGCTAATCTGGTAGTATATTCTGCTTTTACCAACCCTGGTGATGTTATGCTAGCACCATCAATACCCGCTGGAGGGCATATTTCTCATGGTAAAAAAGAGCATTCAGGAACTGCAGGATTAGTTCATGGATTAGAAATTGAATTTTATCCATTTGATGCTGAAGAAATGACAATTGATGTAGACAAAACTAAACAAAAAGTAGAAGATTTAAGGAAAATTAATCGCCTACCAAAGATGGCAATGTTTGGTGGATCATTATTTTTATTTCCACATCCTGTAAAAGAATTAGCAGATTTTCTCAAGAGTTTTGGAATGCATATTAATTATGATGCAGCTCATGTTGCAGGTTTGATTGCTGGTGGGAAATTCCAAGATCCTTTACGTGAAGGAGCAGATACTATGACTATGAGTACCCATAAAACATTGTTTGGTCCTCAAGGCGGACTTGTTTTAGGTTCTGAGAAACATGAAGATGCAATTAAAAAAGCGACATTTCCTGGGCTAACTAGTAGTCATCATATTCATCATATGGCGGGAAAAGCAGTTACTTTTGCAGAAGCGTTGGAATTTGGAAAGGATTATGCGAGTCAAATTTTAAAAAATGCCAAAGCATTTGCTGAAGCTTTAAGCAGTTTTGGATTTAAGGTTCTGGGAGAAAGTAAAGGATTTACACAATCTCATCAAATTGCTGTGAATGTTTTAGATTATTCTGATGGTGGAAAAGTTGAAGCAGATTTAGAAAAAGTCAATATTATTGTGAATAGACAGCTCATTCCAGGAGATATCAAGGCTGGGCGTAATTATTTTCATCCAGGAGGAATAAGATTGGGAGTTTCTGAAATTACACGACTTGGAATGAAACAGGATCAAATGAAAGAAATTGCATTGTATATGAAAGAGATCATAATTGATAAAAAGGAATCAAAGAAAATTTTAGGACAAGTAAAAGAGTTTAGGAAAAAATATCAAAAAGTTCATTATTGTTTTGATAATAAACTTGGGGCCTATGAATACGTCAAGTTAAGGTAAAGTATCCTTAAACCGAATAATCAGTTAATAGTGCTTGGTCACCTTTACTTTTCCCAAAAACCAAGTCAATTTCATCAGATAATGCATAAATTCGTCCTTTTTGATATGTACCAACATCGTATTTTTCTACAAGTCTTTTTGCCAATTTCAGGTATTTTTCAACTGACCCCCTAGTAATGGTTGGAATTAGTTTATGACCGCAAATACAAGTTTGAATTAATGGGATTCTTCTATATGATTTTCCACAACCTGTGCATCGAAAATTTTGTCTTGCATAAGCACGAAGGTTTCCCATTATGTCAGGTACTAGATGTGTAGAGATTACATTCGAAACAATTTCTGAAGTATTTACAGCGTCTATTAATTCTGCATTTCTAATTTGCATATCAAATTTATCAAGCATCGAACCAAGTGTGGAATAAGCGCTTCTTGATTTTGATGTAGTAAGGGTAGTTGTGGAGTGTGTAAAGTAGTATCCAAAAAATTGTCTTTCTGTTTCAAGTCGTGATTTGATGATTTCTACTGAAGTAATTTCTGAGGCCTTGCTTTGTTGAATTGTTGATCTAAAGAATTCAAGGGGTAAGAATTTTGTAACTTCTAAATTATGTGCTTGTGGTTGTGATTCATGTGGTAATACAAGTGGTTGAATTAATAACGGAGCATCCATCAAACCACCTATTTTATCAGACAAAAATTGTCTTGAAAAATTTAAAAGACTATCCATTAATAGCATGATTGAATCAGCGTCACCGTCTGCATCTCTTCTTTTTGCAGAATGCCAATTAGGAGTTGCAAAACAAACATGAGTCTCGGTAAATCCAATTATTCTTCCAACAATACCAACAGAGGTATGAGGTGCTAAACCGATGATTAGATGTCCAATTAATTCATCTGTATTTTTAACATTATAGAAGCTTGATTTTCCATAAAAATTTTCTAAGATAGTATCAATGTATTTACAAGTTGAAACCAGATATCTTCCACTTTCGTTTGGAATAATTATGTCTTGCATGAGAAGTTCAACTATCTGATCTGGATTAGTTAATGGATTTCCGTCTATATCATGAGTATAACCTAAATTGTTAAGTTTCTTAATAGAGGTACCAATCCAAGATGGTTTGAATTGAGTAAGAGGAGAATTTGTGGCATCAAAACGTACAGTTCCATCTTTGAATACTGTTAGACCAAAATTTTGACGAGCTAATCCTTTTTCAAGTGGTTCTGCAATTCTATCTTGGTTGATTAATTCTTTTACTCCCTTAAATGGTTCTTGTGCACGTAAACCCATTTTTTCCTGCGCGGCTAATAATTTTGCCTTTAATGGAAATGGTTTGTAAGAATGTGATGATGTTTTCCTTTTACACTTTTCACAATACATGTTGTCAAGTTTTTCTCTACAATTAGTACAACGATAAGCTATTGATGTTTTAGTACCACATTTGGAGCATTTTATTCCAATGGATGGTTCATCACAAATGTCACAATTTCTATTAAATATATTAGCAAAAAAGTCATCCTGTTTTGAGGCTTTTATGAGATCTCTTGTTGGACCTCCTTTCTCACCAACTGGAAATAGTGTATGCGTTGGAGGTTTCATTTGTCTTGCGGCAGCTTTTTCAGGTCTTCCTATCCGTACTCCAATTGAAGTTGAGAATTTATTTCTGATCTGAATTCCAGATGATTTTGTTAATATTATTGGAATTGATAAATCATTAATCTGTGGCACATGTTTGAATAATAAATTATAGAAAATCTTTGCTTCCTCTTTTTCTAAGATTATTTGATTGGTGTTCAGTTTATGAGGAACTCCTAATTTTTCAAGAATGTTTTTAATTTCTAGAGAATACTCGATGGAATCTTCATTTGCATTATTTGGTTTTAAAATTTCGGATAGTTCTTCTGATGATATTTGATCCCAGTAGTATAGATATTTTGGATGTAATGGGATTTGGAAATTTAGTGATAGTTTCAAAGCCTCGTCTAAAGTTGGGGTTTTAATCAAAAATTGGCTTAGAAATTCATTATTAGAAGAATGTTTTGTTAATTGTTCTTTTAATTCTTCGATCCAAAATTCTTCTACATATCCTGTTGGTATAAGTTGAGTATTATTTTCTAAGAAATCTCCAAAGGAGATTAACATGTCGCCTAAATGGAGAATTTTTTCAATTTTGTTTTTAATTTCAATTCCATGATCTACATCCTTAATTTTTATTACATCTCCATTTTTTAACCGAACAATTGGTGTATCAATTGAATCCACAAATGCCACGGTAGCCCCCTTGCCTGGAATATCAATTTTAACTTGAGTACCAACTGCAATAGTATGATCTAAGATCTCTGCAACTACAGGATTAATACCCACAGCTGCAAATCCCGTATTGCATGCTCTACCGTATCTAAGACGAAATCCACCTAATTTGTTAGGCATAGATAAGACAGATCTTCCTGTAATCACCTCACGCATTCGCTTGGCTGCTGCATCTTCTTGATTTTCTCCTGTCTGGATTGCACCTTTTAATTCACCAAGCCATTCCCAACCACCTAAATTATACAATTCAATTCTCTTGAGTAATTTTTTAGATCTTCCAATTAATCCATCATTCAAGACTCGTAATGCACCACCTCTAACTCTGTTTGTTTTTATCCTAACCATTCCTTTGTGATTTACCACCTCAAAAGGATCTGTATCTACGCCGTCAAGCTCCACAGGTAAATTTGATATAACATGTTCAATGTCTTCGTCTAAAATATGAAATTGAAAACTACTTGCTTCTCTTTCATAAATCCGAAGTTCTTCAATAAATCGTCCAGTCTCATCATCAAAACAATTTGCTTGATATTTTGATAAGCCTACTGCTTTTCGTACGTGATCGGCAATTAGTATTGTTACTGCTGATTCTGTTCCCCCAGCTGAACGCATTGGTCCAGCAATGGAAACGGAAAGGTACTCGCTACCATCTTTGTTTTTTTTTATCTTAACCTCACTAATTCCTTGTAATGGAGCAATTGTTACTCCTTCTGTAACTATAGCTAATCCTACTCTAACTGCTAAATCAAGTTTTTGTTCTAAGGTGGCGTCAGGAATAGAATATTTCCCCAATGCTATTTCTTTTGATAGAATTAATGCTGAAAGTTCTTTCCCATTGATTTTTAGCAATTCTCGTAAGGGTTCAGCGATATCAATATCATGCATTTTGGCAACTCGATCGGCCAAATCAAATGCAATTTTAGGCTCAATTATTCCTGAAGAATCTACCAGACTAGATTTTGCTAAAGCTGCATGTTCAAAAATAGTATAGGTATTTTTTGATAGATTAGAATAATAATTCATATAATAATTTGGCATCTTGATGCCACTGATTCGAGAAATTGCATCATTTTCAGACATAATACAATCTTATCGCTTGCTTCTTTGAATTGCTTTTGCTATTTCTGCTAGTTTCTTAATACTTCCTCCCTTTTCTAAAAAAGTACCAATAACTAGTGCATCTGCTCCTGCTTTAACCAAATTCTTTGCAGTTTTTACATCTCTAATTCCACCCCCAACTATTAGAAATCCATTAAAGGTTTTTCGTACTGTTTTTACCATCTCTGGTGTAACACTGGATTTTGCTCCTGAACCTGCCTCTAAATAAACAAATCTCATCCCAAGAAATTGTGCCGCAAGGGCATATGCTGCAGCAATTTTTGGTTTTTCAAATGGAATGCCTCTTGCGGAACCCACAAACCACGCAGAGGTTCCATCACCAATTACTAGATATGCCGTTGGAAGGGGTTCCAATCCAAATTTTAGCACACTTGATGCTCCAAGAGCCTGTGCCTGAGTTATAAAATATGGATTTTCTGAATTCATCAATGAACTAAAAAGAATTGCATCTGCATCAGGTACTACTCCTGTTACATTTCCAGGAAAGAGAATAATTGGTATTTTGATACCTTTTTTTATTCCTTTGACCACCTCGGCCATTTCAATTTGATCGGTTGCTGAGGAACCACCTATCAAAATTGCAGATACACCTACTTTTTCCACATCTTGGGCAAGTTTTTGTGAAGATTCTAACTTTGATACCTCAGAATCAATTAAAACGAATAATAATGCATTTTTCTTTTTTAGTTCAGATTTTAGGAATAATTCAACTTTATTTCCAGTCATGTTAGGGAATCGTAAATTGGCTCTTTAAAGTTTAATTGTAGTAACGGTATACAGATTTGTATAGCTATGGCAGAGTCTGAAGAATCTAATTTTAATAATATTATTCGTCAAATTATCAAAAAATCATTGTTTACTGAACGACAAATTGAAATTATTTTAAATCAGAAAGATCTTCTAACCTCAAAATTTCCTATAACTAAAGGTGCGTATTATAGGCAGGTTGGGCAATCTAGAGAAAAATTGGTTGGTTTATTTTATTCAATCATACTTTTACGAGGTTTAGGCATAATTTTACCTGATGATATTGATGTGATATCAAAGCTTTCTGAGCAGATACATGTGATAAATAATAGTGATGTATTTCCTGAAAGAGAAGAAGAAATCATTAATGTGATTGATAAGTTGGTACGCCAGACATGTAATGTGTGATATTATTATCTGAAGTGGTTTTGAATGACTAAAATTTTTGTGATATGAAGTGTGTACACACTAATCTAAAGTGTAAAATAATATTGTTCAATCACAATAAATCACAACCTATGAATATTTTTTGTGATGTTAATTGAAATTCCTGAACCAGAAGTGATTCTAGTTGTGATAATTTCGTTTGTTGTTGGTTTGGCGGGTTTGTATGGGTACTATAAAATACGTCCATTTATAAAAAATAAGAACGAAATGATAGATTCATCACAATTAGAACGATTAGAATATTATGAAAGGCAGTTGATTGATATGAAAATACGCCTGGATGCCATAGAAATGCAAGGTTTTGAACAAAAAGTTGAAGATCCCAATATGGAATTAAAACAATTTCTAGAGAAGTTAGCTAAAAATCAACAAATTTCAAACAAATCTAATGAACCTCAAGAAAAGAAGGAAGTTATCAATGAAAAGTCAATTTTAATTCCTAATTTACCTAATTTTGATCATAGTAATGCTACAGATTATGTGTTGCATTTAATCACAGATAAACCAATGACATCACGTGATATACAAATCACATTAAAGCGAAGTCGAGAACACATATCAAGATTAATGAAGAAATTATTTGAAGATGGATATGTTCAAAGGAACATCAATGCAAAACCATATACTTATTCAATTACAAAGAAAGGAAAAGAAAGGTTAGAATCTTTAAAATCTAATTCTATTATAGTTTAATAATTTTTCATAGTTTTTCAGTTTAGATTCTTTAATAATTTTTAAATTTATTGCCTAAAATAGGTTCTTTTTATTATAATTTATTAAAAAAAGAAAATATTAAATTATATAAATTATTAATTTATAATCATATTATGTCGGTGCAAGAGAATGAAGTATTAGTAAAGATCACGTCTGCAGGGACCATTTCTATTCCAAAACAATTTAGAAAATATATGGATATTCAAAAGGGTGAATATGTCAAAGTTATTTTAGGTAAGGACCGTCTCATAATAAGAAAAATAACAATTATTTAATTTGGTGTTTTTGACCAAGTTTTATGGTTTGATATGTCCATTCACGGCCAGTTCTAATCCTATTAATTTTACCTTTGGTAGAGAATCTTGACAAATATGTAGAAATTATACTTAATTTAACAGGCTCGTTATATTCATCCTCATATTTTTCAAGTAAATTAGTTGAGGTAAATTTCCCAATTGGAAAGAATTTATCTATAATATGCCATATTTTTGAACCTATTGAATCAATGTTTGTGGTGGTAGGTTCCTCTTCTATATTCATTAAATCCATCATTTCAAATATTTTTAATACCTTTTCCCTTGTAACATTACCTTCTAATTTAATATCATATCGTGCTCCATCAGCGTCTTCCATATCAATTCTAATACGTTTTTTAGCCATCTTTAAGATCTTTGAGGATCTAATATTAACAATTCAATTGATCCCAGAATATTTGTTAACTAAGAGGTTTGTTAACATTGACTGCCTGAGCCGTGCCTGTGGTATTTTTTTAAATTAACATTTTTAATAATCAATTCAAGATTTTTCTCCTCCTAAATCATGCCTGGAGTGGAAATAAAGGGGTCTATTTTATGATATTCACAATGTTAACATCTACCTTAACGACTGGAATGGAAATAAAGGGGTAAAAATTGATTATTTGGAGATTAATTTAACAGGAATTTAACAAATTGTTAATAATAAATTTTAGATAATTTGAACCCACACACCTATGTTTCCACTCTATCTTTTTTCTTATTTTTTTAAAAAGGAAAATAAAACACAACTAAAAATAATTAATTATAAACTAAATTTGAATAACTATTCTATTCTTTACTCTTTAATGATAGATAGCATTATGTTGTTGTTGAGTAGAAACATAGGTGTGTGAGTATGTCTGACCCAATAGATAGGTTACTTGATGCAGCTGAATCTGGTAAATCAATAATAAAAAACAGAGATATTCTTCATTTTAGATATATCCCTGAAGTCATTCAACATAGAAATTCTGAACAGGAGCAAGTAACACAATCATTATTACCAATTCTTAAACAATCAAGACCATCAAATTTACTTGTTTATGGTAAACCTGGAACAGGTAAAACATTAGTAGTAAAGAAAGTTATTAATAAAATTCAAGATAGAGTAGAAAAATCAAATTTTCCTATTAAACTAGTTTATTCAAATTCTAAAGAAGAGACAACATTGTATGGATTATTGGTGAGTTTTGGGAGGCAATTAGGGTTAACTGATAAAGAATTACCTAGTACAGGTTTAGCAATTAGCGAAGTGTTTAAACGTATTTTGAATAAAATAGAAGGCTCTAAAATAAATGCAATTTTTGTTATTGATGAGATTGATTATCTTGCTGAACTAGTATCTAAAACAGGAAAGGATATTCTGTACCAATTAACACGCGCGAATGAACGTCTAAAACAAGGGTCATTAACTTTAGTAGGAATTTCAAATGACCTTACCTTTAAAGAAAAACTAGATCCCAGAGTAATCAGTAGTTTGGGAGAAGAGGAGGTTGTTTTTACAAATTACAATGTAGAGCAAATAAAAAAAATATTAGAAGAGCGAATTAAAGAAGCATTTATTCCTAATTCAGTAGAGGAACCTGCCTTAAATCTCTGTGCTGGGTTGGCAGGCGGTGAACACGGTGATGCTAGAAGAGCAATTGAATTAATTCGAATTGCAGGAGAAATTGCTGAACGACAACAATCAAACAAAGTTACAGTCGACCATGTAAGAGAAGCATCTTTAAAAATGGAAGAAAATAAAGAAGAAACATCTCTAAGATCATACCCCCTTCATGAAAAACTCGTTATTCTTGCAATAATGAAAGCCGGTGGTTCTTCTACTGGAGAAATTTATTCATTTTACAAAGGATTGTGTAAGGCAGTTGGACGTGATGAATTAACACAAAGACGAATCACACAAATGTTGAGTGAAATTGAATTATCTGGTATTATTACTGGAAGACTAATTCATCAAGGAATTCACGGCAGAACAAAAAAATACAAACTTACTATCTCCCCCGAAATGATTAAAAAAACGTTCAAAGAGGAATTAACTTTGCAAGATATTATTTAATTTATTAGAATTATAATTTTCATGATAAACTTTGAAAGTCTTCAAATTTACCATTAATGCAATCCCAGGATTTGGAGTCATCCCAACACTTGCCTGAAACGGAGTCTGTTTTTGCCAAGAACCAGAATTTAACAAGAGAATTCCCTTGTACATATCTAACTCAGCTCTATGAACGTGACCAACATGAAAAATGTCTGGTACTTCATCTATTACCATCAAGTCTTCCATTTCAGGTGCTATTGGAGTTTGACTGCCATAAATTGGACTAAGGTGCCTTGCTCTAAGAAGATACTTCATTACATTTGTTGGTTTATCATAACTTAGGCCTGGTGTGGTTTTTACAATATCATCTATGCTTTGCCCGTGAAACATCATTACCTTTACTCCATTCAAAGAAATTACTGCTGGATTCCCAACCATAAACATATTTTCTTTTTCCCATAATGTGGGATTGTATTTTTTTGGGATTGCTGGTTGCGGTAATGCTCGACGACCTGGATCATGATTTCCGGGCATTATGAATATTTTGATATATTTAGGAACTTTACTTAGTAAATCTTCAACTTTTTTTAATTGCTCTTCAATTGTTTGACAAACTAATTCTTTATCTTGATTTGGATAAATTCCAACACCATCGACCAAATCACCACAAATAAGCATAAAACGAATTTTTTTCGCTACTACATCTGGGCTAGATAACCATGATACAAATTCGGTAAATTCATCCTCCATAAAATATCTACTCCCTATATGAAGATCTGAAAGAAAAACAGCATAGGTTTCAGTTTCGGATCTGTTTGTAACCTGCTCAGGAATATCGGGCAAAATCAAGTCTTTTATTATGAAACTGGTATTCTTTCCAAATCCTATTCGCGCTAGGATAAATTGATCATTTAGTAACGATCCTGCTATTTTTTGTAATTCATTATCAAATGTAATTCCTTCAAATGAACCTGAAAGGTCTTCTAAAATTAATTTTGTTATGCTTCTTTCAGTACTTCTAGATGTGACCAAACCACACACATATACATCTTCATCAGGTTTTATTTTCTTGATAGCAGCAATTGATTTTATCATTTTTGATTCTGGTCTATCGGATATGATTCTTTTTAGTTTGTTAAAACGACTTGAAAAAAGGGCATTGTACCCTTTTACTCCCTCAGCACTAGTAATTTTTAAAGTTGGGTCAAATATTATTTTATGATCATTTTGTAAAGTTTGATCTTCTTTAATACCCAGATAAATTTCTAAATCATCTTGATTAATTTGAAATAATTTTTGTTTTGTTTTCTCACGTACAATTTCTTTAATAACTTTTTCAAGTTTTTTTACATCTATATTCTCTAAAAACTCAAATGCATCAGGATGAATCTGAAATCCTTTATTCAAAGCATAATTAAGTGCGACTGTTAATTCTTTTTTCATCACCAAAGAATATTTCGTGCTTTAATTAAATCTGCGCCTATTCCCAACCCTCAAATAATCTTAAAAAGAAAAAATAATATGTCAAGGAATAGAATTATTACGTTTTTTATCTTTATGGGATTATTTTCGGCTATATTTCAAATTGGATCAATGTCTCAAGTAACTGAAGAGGATGCAAAAACTTTCATGGATGAATTTCAAAAATTAGTTGAAAAAATTGATGGTATGGGAATTTTTCTACATAATTCCTCTATTTCTTTACCAATGTTTATTCCTGGATTTGGCGTAGCATGGGGTTTATTTTCAGCATGGTCAACTGGATTTGCATTTGCGGCAATCGTTTTAATCACACCAGAACTGCGTCAAGTTCCTCCATTGGCGATTCTTTTTCTCTCACCATTTGGACTAATGGAATTAACCGCTTATTCATTAGCTACCTCTAGAAGCTTCATACTATTCAGACTCATAATAAAAAAAGTCAATTTAATGCCGTTTCTAAAACCCACTCTGATAGAGATTGGAATATCAATTGCTCTTCTCTCAACAGGTGGATATTTGGAATATTATATGATTAAACTTGTTCAAAATGAAGGGCTTTCACTCCCTGGGTTTTAACTCGGTTTGCCTATTAAGTCTAAAATAGTATATACATAATATATAATATATATAAAATATATACACTTATAGTTTTGAAGATATTTAATTTTGAATATGGCCCAACAACTTTCAATTCCATCCAACGAAGAAAAATTTCTTGATTCTGTTTACATATTGTCTCATAGCATTAAAACAGTCAAGACCTCCAAGACAGCATTAAATCATTTTAAAAAATTCATAACTACCCAATATAATCAAAACGAGGATGTATTATTTTTGAAAATTCTGTAAATTTAAGAATGTAAAAATTAAACTTTTGTAGATTGAAATTTCTATCTTTCTAAACTCATTATTCGATTTTTAATTTTAATGACAGAGTTAACATACAATTTGTAGCTTTGTAATGTTACATTACAATAATTTTTTTGATTACATAAATATTTGATAAATAAATCATTATTCTTGACTTCACAACTGGATGATGTAATTAATTTTTTAAAATCAAATAAGAGAGATGTTGAAAAGCTTGAATATATTAAAAATGTTCTTGAACAAAATAAAAAACTGTATGCATCTGATAGAGAATATCTTAAGAATTTAATCAAGCAATATTCCAAAGAGAATATTCAAGAGAATCTTAATAATAATTCATCCAAAGACAAATTCAAGAGTGGTAAATCAGCAAACTCAAATACTAATTATTCGTTTTGTGGTAAGTGTGGAAAGAAATTTGGAGTTAAGAAGAATTTTTGCCCAAACTGTGGTTCTTCAAAAAATAATCAAAATACATCACCACTAAAACAAAACTTCAATCCTAATCTAACACAAAATATATCAAAGCAAAAACATACTGGGATAAAATCATATCAAATTCTTTCTGTAATAGGAGGAGTTTTAGGACTATTTGTTATTTTAGCCCATTATGCAATGTTCAAGTTTGTTGATATTATGGCTTCAAGTTTTGGGAATGGGATAGAAAATTCTTCTAATCAATATATTTCAGTTGCTCTACCTCTAGTAATCATAATCTACATCTCTTGTTTTATTATTCCATTTGTAATTAAAAAGACAAAAATCGTTGGAATTTATCTAATCGCTAGCGCTCTTATCGTACTTATTGCATATAGCTTTGTTGCGATACTAGGATTTGCATTATTACTTCCAGCTGGTATTATTGCTCTCAGAAAAAATTAATTCTGTTTTAATTGAATTATGAAATTTTGTATAAACTGCGGATCTGCAATAGTAATTGGAAATAAATTTTGTACGAAATGTGGCTATAATTTTTACTAAAATTATTTTCTTTTTCTGTAGGATTTTACAAGATAATCAATTACGTCATCCATACTAGTAAATTTCCCAGATTTTGCTTGAATTTCTCCTTGAATTTTTAGCATTTCTGTATGATTTTCATCTGAAATACGTAGGGTTTTGACCATATCAAATATTTTGTATATCTTATATATGAAATATTATAGGAAACCTTTCACTAATTTCCTCCATGGACTATCAACTAAGAAATCTAAAATTCGATTGAGATGAAGTTAATAAAATTTCTAATTTGGAATTAAATTCAACATAATTTGATTTGGAATTTCAATAAATTCTTCATATAAATAAAAT
>Ga0210139_1000062_pt1 | contig 17781 bp, 17 predicted proteins | sample Browns_TuleB_D2_FD_184855 | JGI IMG/M metagenome (GOLD analysis project Ga0210139, IMG submission 184855) | Wetland microbial communities from San Francisco Bay, California, USA, that impact long-term carbon sequestration - Browns_TuleB_D2 (SPAdes) | ecosystem: Environmental > Aquatic > Marine >... | reverse complement strand
GGTCCTTTCTGGGAACTGATTTTCGCATATCTCTTCTAGAAATCAAGTTGCTTATTTGTTGCCGCAAACCGGATAGTCATACTCTGAAATTTGCCACTGATGACCATTTTCCCGGAAATAAAGCAGAAACAGTACTATACTCGAATCATGATATGCCCCCATTGCAAAGCAGAATACAGAGAAGGTTTCATGCGCTGTGCCGATTGTGATGTCGCCCTGGTCAGCGAATTGGAGTTGGAATCTGCAAACGCAGAAGAATCTTCGCCGGAGCTAGTCTCTGTTCTGGAAACTGAAGATTCTTCGTTTCTTGCGGATGTAATTTCCCTGATTGAAGAAATGAAAATTCCTTACGTTCTCCAATCCGGCACCGCTCTTGGCATGGGTACTTTCTTGCAGTCCGATGCGCTGGAATGGCGGGCCGTTCTGTACACGCCCGATCATCTTATTAATACGGTTGAAAATTGCATTTCGAGAGTGAAAGCGGGTCGTTCCAAAGAACTGTCGGAAGAAGACACAAGCAGCGATTGAAATCCTCAAACCGGACAAAGATGATAAACAATTTTTCGATACCGGGATATTTGACCACCTGACGTACAAACAAGCTATGTCAGCCAAACTTTGCCCGAAAATCATACTTGAAGGGACGCGGCTCACATACAAAACGGAAATTGCCTTTGCCCTGAATGAACATCCGCGAATTGTTGGCCCCCGTAAGTATCGCTATCATTCCCCGCTCATTTCCGCAGAGTGGTGCTCATTTACCAACTATCCCTGGGGCCGAGGTTTAATCAATTTTGAGCCGGCAGAGGAGGCCCTCGCGATGGAAACCTATCAGACATGGGCTCGACTTTTCGAGTTGCAGCGTTATTACTCATGGATTGTTGATCGATTTCACATTTCAACAAGGGCGTACCAGATGCAAACCTACGGTAAGGATTATGATTTTCGTTGGCTGGAGGAAAGGCTGTTCCCTCTGGGTTTCCATCTGGTATTCTGTACGCGTTCTCCCGAATCGTTTCGAACGGCTCGATCGGAACGATTGAAGGTCTCGGGCAAACCATCCCAGTACGAGGACCTTGGAATCTTCATTGAAGAACAGAAGTTAGTCGAAAGACTCATCGACGAATCGATTCTTCCTAAACTCACGATCGACATCTCCGATAACAATGTTCCGAAGGCTGTCGAAAGAATTGCGGATTGGCTTGCACAAAGCGGCGGACTGTATATGGAGGATGCGGCTTCAGGCAAGTAATTGGAATCTAAGGAACGCAAGAATTTGCTTGATGATCTCGCGCGATGTATTGCTGTCATCATAAATATCAAAGGCGTGCGGTCCTGAATGATGATTCACGATCGTGAGCGGTAGATTGCTCGCCAGCGCTTTTCCTAAAAACCGATCCATGGTTTCGTTGAGCAGTGGAGTTTCATCTTTTCCCGCTCTCGCAACGAAAATAGGAGTATTCGCCGGAAGATCACCAATAGTTTTTCCGGCGCACGGGTTGACGAAACCGAACTTGGGAGACATTTCGGCGACACTTGTGGATCCGTCCAGATCCATCATGTACCCGTAGCAAAAAGCGGCGCACTTTAGATACGATCGGTTCTTTTCGATCAGAGCGGATAAGGCCAGGGGAACGTTTCCGGAACTGGCCCAGAGGCCGATTCTGTTTTCGTCAATTCCGAGCGAAGAAGAGCTCCTGCGAACATGTTCGAGCAACGCGGTGAGGTCTTCTGCCGGTTGCCTGTTTGTGTACGTAATTGCCTTGAGTCCTGAAGCCGCCATCAGTTTTGCCCAGGAGACAGAGGATCCCAGTTCTTTGAATTTGCAACCAACCATTTTCTGGAATCCGGGATCCGGATAGCCCGCAACAATTACAACCGCAGGCGCTTTTGCCGTTCTGGGCGGCGCGTAAACATCCATGGTTAGAGTGCCCGCGTCTGTTGTCCGGTATTCGATGTTCGTTTGAATGATTACTTCACTCATGCCGGGCATCTGGTAGACCACGAGCTTTCTGGAAATGTGATCGGGGGGCGTTTGCTCAATCATGTCGTCGCAGCTATCTTAGCCGATACTTACTTTCACTTCCAGATGGAAATGCGCTTTCGTTTGCCCGCTGGAAGCGATTGTCACAAAAGGTTAGAATTCTCAACAATGCAAGATGAAAAAGCGCTGGACTTGCTTTACTATATGCTCCTCACAAGACGTCTCGAAGAGCATCTGGTTGGTCTCTACAAACAAGGAAAAATCTCGGGAGGGCTTTACAGCAGTCTCGGTCAGGAAGCAATTTCCGTCGGGACTACCTGCGCTCTTGAAGCGGATGACGTAGTTAGTCCGGTGATTCGAAATATCGCGAGCGTGCTGATTAAGGGCTACACCCCACGGGATATTTTTTGTCAGTATCTTGCTCGTGCGAACGGTCCCACCAGAGGAAAAGATACAACCCTTCATTTCGGCGAAATTGAACGCGGTACCGTGGCGGCCATAAGTATTCTTGGTCCATTAATTCCCATCATGGCAGGTGTTGCTCTTGCGGCAAAAATACAAAAGAGAAAACGTGTGGCTCTTACATACATTGGGGACGGCGGCGCATCGACAGGCGACTTCCATGAGGGGATGAATTTTGCCGCAGTCCAGCGTTTGCCTCTCATTTGCGTGATCGAAAACAACCAGTACGCCTATTCAACTCCGGTGAACAAACAATCTCGAATCGCAGATCTGGCTCAGCGCGCAATCGGCTATGGAATTCCATTCTCTGTTACGGACGGGAATGATGTTGTTGCAGTTTACGAAGCGACACGCAAAGCTCGCGAAATCTGTTTGCAGGGCGAAGGCCCTTTCCTGATGGAATGCAAAACATTCCGCGTCAAAGGTCATGCGGAACATGATGATCCTTCGAAGTATGTTCCGAGAGAAATCTTCGATGAATGGCGCAAGCGAGATCCGATTGATCGATACATCCAGGATTTAGTGGACGCCCGCGTGCTCGATGCGGAAAAACTCGAAGCAATGGAACACGGCATTCAAACAATTTTGGAGCGCGAAAAGAAAGAAGCCCTGGATTCTCCATCACCATCAGCGGAGGATACTCCAAAAGGTGTTTTTAGAGAGCACGAAGAATAGTTGTATCTTTCCAACCGTAAGCCACGCTTTCCATGGTAAGGTTTGCGACCGTTGTTGCAGCAGAGCGCAAGATGGTTCCACCGAGCGCTTCATAAAAGGCTCTTGCAGGATTTGATGCCAGAACCCACACAAATAAAGACGAAATTCCTTTGCTGAGGAATCTTTCGGCAGCAGATCTCATCAGTTCTCGGCCGACCCCGTGCTGTTGATGGTCTGGAAGTATGTAGATTGCATAAATCTCACCGACGTAATCCGGATCCAATGCCTCCGAACGTCCGGCAAAGACAAAGCCGATCAATTCAGCCGATTCATTTTCTGCAACAAGAATAAACGCACCCAGATCCTGCAATCTTTTGCGCCATTGTTCGCAAAAATTTTCTATCGTCAAACTTGCAAGATAAAATTCCGGAAGAATTCCGCGATAAGCTGTGCGACGGCTCTCAATGTCAATGTGCGCGATTATTTCAGCGTCACTTTCCACCGCTTCGCGAATGGTTGCTTGCCTCAATTTTGTGGAACCATAGATTCTTTTAAAACAATCACTTCAACTTGATTGTCTCCTTGACGGAATGACGATTCCGGGACCAGAGCCCCAAAACGGAGTAGGCGTTTGCGCATGGGGAAGGTCCGGGTGACTGCCCGAGGCTCGCCGTTGATGCGAATCAGCAGATTCAATTCTTCTTCCATTGAACCATGAACCAATCCCGGAATTAAACAGGGAATGTAATCTGAGTTTAGATCGACAGCCTTAAACACTCGAGGATTTATCAGTTGGAGTCTAAAGTTGTAGGATGCAGGCTCCGGCATTGGATTTGGCAGTTTAAAGAAAGTTGAAAAACCGGAGCGTGCGCCAAAAAGTTTTAAACGCTCTTGAAAGGTTGCTGTATTTGTGTCGAGGTTGCTTTTATAGTGCGTGAGGTGCCAGTTTCCTCGAACACGTGTTCTGTTTTTGCGCTCCGGCACAGATCGATCCAGCGCAGAAACGCCATCTACTTTCCATGGAATGGTTACATTCAATGCGTCCGCGATCGTGGGGAGAATATCTATTGTTTCAACAGCTCGATCCACGATTTCTCCTTTCTGTTGTCCGGGTAGTTTCATAAAAAAGGGAACATACAGAATGTCTTGCTGAGTTACGTTCGAGGGATTTCGGAGAGATTCATCGGGCCAAAAACCGATTCCGTGATCAGAAGTTATTACAAGAAGGCAGGAATCGTACAGTCCGGATGACTTTAATTTTGCTACCAGTTGACCAATCAGCCGATCAACAAAACCGACTTGCAATAAATGTCGTTTCCAAAAATGCTGAACGATCGCGGCATTGTTCAGCCATTTTCCCCGATTCAGAATGGACGTGCCCCAAACCAGTGAGCCGTAGTCTCTGTATTCCTTGCCCGAGGGTAAATAGATCCAGGGTTTGTGGGGAAGCATCTCGTGCAAGAAGAAGAGTTCGGGTTGCTTGCCGTTGGGTTGCAGGTTATCCAGGAAGGCCTGGAAAATTCCGCGTCTGTTTTCGCCGGAATCATTCCAAAAATTTGTCCATTTTTCGGTAACACTCGGAAGGCTTTGAGTGAACTCTGTTGGTAGAACCGTGTGCAGATAGACCGCCGTGAGATCCTGAATCAGCAGCACAAAGCTCCTTACGCTGAATCCTCTTTGCGGCCATAGTTGTGTGACCTCTTCCGTAACGTGCATGTCATAATTTCCGCCAAGAAGCGTAAACAAATTGTCGGGATAGTCTTTCAGTGTTGGCAGGCGCTCCCCGTCAGGGTATTTGCCGCTCAAAATGACAGGCAGGGAGACTTCGGTAATCGATGAGAAGGTTGTGGTGTTCCGGAACCAGGTGCTTCCACTGGCCAGTTGCGCAAAGTTCGGGTAACGTACTTCATCAATGTTGCCCTGATCATCAAGTAATGAAACCAACGGGAATTCATCTAAGAGGATCATGATGACCGGTGTTTTGGAAGAAACGTTTGCGAACTGCGGTCTTTTTGCTTCCGAAAGAGCGCTATGGACTGAAGAATTCAAGAAGAATATCAGGGGGACGGCCAGCGCGATTGGCGATACCAGTTGAACCGTTTGAGAAATCCCGGGGACGCGGAACACGAGCCACGAAAACGCAAAACCGGCAAAAATCGCCGCAAAAAGAATCAGGGTACCCGAGGGTTCAACAATTTGTTTAAAAACGGGCAAAATCAAGATTGAAGAAAACAATCCGACGAGCGCAAAGTGTATCGAGCGCGGCGCCGGGGTTTCCACAAGCAATAAAAGCAGCGGGAGTGCAAAACAGAGAAGTGTGACCAAAAGAATGAGATCCCATACTGTGGCGTAGTGTGCGACAAGGAATTCGGCCTGTCTGGAGGCGCCTTGAAGTGTTGGATGTGCTACGGCCAGATTCACAATCACGAACAGTTGCAGAAAACGGGTGCGCGCGTTCATTTTTCCCTGTTGATGAGACATTTCATCGAATAAAGCTGGAACTTTGTCGGGAGTAAATGCGCTTCGGCGAAATAATACCGATATTGCTGAACCTGAAAAGGTTGCATGCTGATTTCTGGTTGAGAGCGGCCGACGGCGACCAGGACTGTGTTCTCCGCAACACGGATGGGCGCCCCGACCGGGGCGTATTCATGCCGGTAAGCCAGGTAAGCCCGCTTTTTGCTGGGCCAAACAAGATAGACCTGGTCCTCAGGATAGTAATACATCAACGTCCGCCAGTTCGGGAAAAAATGACGGGTTTCCAGGACAAATGTCTTTGGACGCCCACCCCCAAGACCATCAAGGATCTGAAAAAATTGATTCAGGCGATCCATTTTTGACTGAAGAATATATCGATTGGGTTTCGTAAATTCTGCAAGCACAGGATGATTTTCAATCGGCATCGCAAAGCTCAACCAGCTCGACATACAGGCCAGCAAAAGAATGGCAACTTGACCACGAGCCGAAGCATATACTGCGGATAGTATCGCGGCAGCGAAAGCAATTAACAGCGGAATCAAGATGAGCAGGTATCCGTCTTTCGGGATGGAGAAAAAGGAAAACAGGAAAAGAGACGGCAAGATTGCCATCAGCAAAAGCCATTCGATTTTCGTAAATCGAACGCGATGAATCCGGATTAAAAGCGCGAGGAGTACAGGTAAAGTGATAGCCTGAATCGATCTGAACAAAAGCTTCATCCAAGTTACCTGCTCGCCCGCTTCTGACGCGCTTTCGGCGGCACGCTCGGACTGGCCAAATACCGATTCGAAATAGCTTCCAAAGCCTCCTGACTTTACTACCAGCGGTAAGAACCAGAGCAAGTTTCCGATCAACAGCACCGCAAACGCCGTCATAAGAGTTTTCTTTGTATGAGAAAAGCAACAGGCAATGAATAGCGGGAGAACGAGCACTTCTGTTGTGGGACGGAAGCCTCCCGCAATCGCTATGGCGGCCGATGCCCATGGAAGACGGTTGGGTTGCTTTCGGCTTGACAGAAGAAGGTACGCGATTAGAACTACCCAGAATCCCTCGATCGCATAGATTTCAGCAACGGACCCATAAAAAATGGCAACAGGATTTGACGCATAGAGCGCAGATGCCCCGGCAGCTATAATGTCACTTTTGCAGAGAACTTGCACAAGCCTTACCAGAAAGTAGCAGGTTCCAATCGTCGCCGCGATATTCATGTAGATCATGGTACGGTTCGGATCGCCGATCAGTTGGTTTAGCAGGCGGATGGTGTACGAATAAAGAATGTAGCCCGGCGGATGCGGCTGATGAAGATGCATATCGAAATGCTCAATCGACAGCGCGAAGGAAATGCTGTCCCAGCTGTAAAGATACTGCGCCTGAAACTTCAGGCGTGTGTAGACGATGAACGCTGTGAGGATCACAGCAAACAGGATGAATTTCTTATTCATTGCAATAGTTTGTAGGGGTGCGATTTGTCGCGCCCTACAAAGGTTACTATCAGCTTTGTAGAACTATCGTATTATAAGAGGATTGTGATTACTTATCTCGAGGCGATTCGTCAGGCGTTGTTTGAGGAGATGGAGGCTGACCCTCGCGTCTTTCTTTTGGGAGAAGACGTCGGCTCCTATGGAGGCGCATTTAAAGTGACCGCCGGATTGCAAGAAAAGTTCGGTGAAGAACGCGTCATTGATACTCCAATCTCCGAATCGGCCATTGTAGGTGCAGCGATCGGGGCTGCCCTTGCTGGACTTCGCCCCGTGGCAGAAATGCAATTCATCGATTTTATTAGTTGCTGTTTCAACATGATCACAAACTATGCAGCCAAAGCGCATTATTGTTGGGGTGCTGCGATTCCGATTGTTATTCGCGGGCCGTACGGCGGCGGAGTTCATGCGGGTCCGTTCCATTCGCAGTGCGTAGAATCTTATTTTCTTAATACACCTGGACTAAAGATTGTGGCGCCGGCGACTGCTACGGATGCAAAAGGACTATTGAAAGCGGCAGTGAGGGATCCAAATCCGGTTCTTTACCTGGAACACAAATACTTGTACCGACGCATCAAAGAGGACGTTCCTGCGGATGCATTTGTGCCGCTTGGAAAAGCGGCGATACGCAGAGAGGGGAAACATCTTTCGTTGATCACCTACAGCGCGATGATGCATACCGCTCTGGAAGCTGCTGACCAGCTTTCCAAAAGAGGAGTGGAAGTAGAAGTTCTTGACCTGCGAACGCTTTCTCCACTGGATGAGGAAGCGGTTTTGCAGACAGTACGTAAGACCAGTAAAGTTCTACTCCTTCATGAAGCAGCTCGTTTCGGTGGATTTGGCGGCGAGCTGGCGGCCATCATCGCTGAGAAAGCGTTCGATTACCTTGACGGACCGATCGTTCGAGTTGCTGCTTTGGATACGCCAGTACCTTTCGGCTCGCCTCTTGAAGAGACTTACTTGCCCGACGCAGCCAAAGTTGTTGCCGCGGCAACCAGGCTTCTGGAGTATTGATGAGTATAAAAGTCATCATTCCCCAAATCGGACAGAGCATTGCTGAAGCAACCATAGTGAAGTGGTTCAAGAAACCTGGCGAACCGATTGAAAAAGGTGAGAGCCTCGTTGAGATTGGTACCGACAAAATTAACACGGAGATCCCTGCTCCTGAATCCGGAGTGGTTCAAACGCTACTGGCTCAGGAAGGCGAAACGGTACCCGTGCAATCTGAAATCGCAATCATTGAATGTGACGCGGACTTTACTCCTGCGAGCCCTGCACCGGGTCCAGTTGAGGTTGGCGGACTGGAGGTTCGCGCTCCGTCTCGGGAGCAACGACATTCGCCGGTCGTTCGAAGATTGGCGGAGGAACATAATGTGGATCTCGCGAAAGTCCGAGGGACTGGAGAAGGCGGTCGCATTACCAGGGATGATGTACTGGGCGCGATTGACACAATACCTGCTGCGTTGAAAACAAACGTGGCGCCCATGTCGCGGATGCGCAAACTTATTGCAGAGCATATGGTCCGCAGTAAAAGAGCAACCGCAGAACTAACGACGTTCTTTGAAGTTGATATGACCGAAACTGTAGAGCAGTTGGAAAAGGCAAAGGAGATTTATCAAAAGGATCATGCTCTAAAACTAACCTATCTTCCTTTTGTAATTGCCGCCGTTAGCAAGGCACTGAATGCTTTCCCGGTGGTAAATTCCAGCATTGATGGCGAAAATATTGTTTACAAAAACCAATGCAATATCGGCATCGCCATCGCGGTCGAAGAAGGATTGATGGTTCCGGTAATCAAAAATGTAGGAGAGAAAAATGTGCTCGCCATATCCCGCGCGGCATCGGATCTTGCCGAACGAGCGCGCACAAACCGGTTAACTGCGGATGATCTGGGGGATGGCACATTTACAATCACCAACCCTGGCGCTTTTGGCGCCTTAGCGGGCACACCCATCATCAACTATCCGCAGGTCGCGATTCTGGGATTGGGATCCGTTGAAAAAAGAGCCGTGGTGATTCAGGATGCCATCTGTATCCGGCCCATGGCTTATTTCAGCTTGACGTACGATCACAGGGCGATGGACGGCGCCACTGCCGATGCGTTCATGGTCCACATCAAGAAAACTCTGGAGACCACATGTCCACCGGCACTCGAATAGTAGAACGAGACTGCGAACTGATTCTGCTGGATACAATACCCTACCAGGAAGGCGTCGAGCTGCAGGAATCGTACACGCAAGCGGTCGCTTCCGGAAGAGAAAATGAAAAACTTATCCTGCTCCAGCATCCACATGTGATTACTCTTGGGAGAGGCTTTCATCAGGAGAATCTCCTTTTTACGAAGGAATGGTTGAAGGAACGGGGAATTGCTTTGGAAGAATGCGGCCGCGGCGGCGATGTCACTTACCATGGCCCCGGACAAATTGTTGGATACCCGATCCTGAATATTGGCGATCAGCCGGATTTGCACCTGTATTTGCGCAATCTGGAAGAACTGCTGATCCGGTGCGTTAGCGACTTTGGGATCGAAGCGCATCGTGAGGCCGGAATGACGGGCGCCTGGGTAGCACAAGAAAAAATTGGCGCCATCGGAGTGCGCGTAAGCCGCTGGGTAACTTCACACGGATTTGCACTCAATGTGAATACGGACCTTCGATTCTTCGATTTCATTGTTCCATGCGGCATCAAACAGTACGGAGTGACTTCACTGAAAAAGCTTCTAGGGCTGGATGTGGATATTGAGACCGTACGGAATTCCTTAATCAAACATTTCCAGGAAGTATTTCAAAGGAAACTAAGGATACGATGACAGGCATGATTGTAAGCTTGTAGGGGCGCCCCGCATGGTTTGACATGCGGGCGTGAACGGCGCGATGAATCGCGCCCCTACAAAATCTGTTGGATTGCTGGCGTAGCCCGCGCCCCGTGAAAAAACAGGCGATTGGAACATATGCATGACCTTACGTTAGACGCAGTTTACGAAGCGCAAACGCTGATCCGTCCAATTCTTCATCGCACACCCGTTTTTACATCGCGCTACCTGAGCGAACGCACAGGCGCCGAAGTTTATCTGAAGGCAGAACTTTTTCAGAAGACCGGCTCATTCAAACCACGGGGGGCGATCAATAAGCTGAAACATTTCAGCAGCGAAGAAAAGGCAAGGGGGATCGTTTCGGTATCCGCCGGAAACCACGCCCAGGCCGTTGCGTTTGCTGCAGCCATGGAAAGAATTCCCTGTACCGTGGTCATGCCGACTACCGCTCCTGCTAACAAATTGGAAGCCACGCGCAATTATGGAGCTACGGTCGTTTTGCATGATGACCTCCGTACGATTTTTGATCGCACTGAAGAAGTACGAAAGGAAAAGAATGCGATTCTCCTTCATCCGTTTAACGACCCGCATGTGATCGCGGGGCAGGGCACGGTAGGTCTTGAAATTTACGAAGATATTCCGGAGGCGGATGTTGTGATCGTTGGAATTGGGGGCGGCGCGCTGATTTCGGGGATCGCTTTTGTGTTGAAGAGCCTGAAGCCCTCGATCCGGATCATCGGCGTGGAGCCGGAAGGGGCGCCAACCATGACAGAAGCTTTAAAGGAAGGAAAGCCCGTTCGGCTGGAGAAGATTGCAACCATCGCGGATGGTCTTGCTGCTCCAATCGTGGGCGATTGGAATCTTGCTTTCGCTCAAAGGTACGTAAATGAGATTGTGCTCGTTCCCGATTCCGACATTCAGGAAGCGGTGAAAATTCTTTTGCAACGCGCAAAGCTTTTCGTGGAACCCGCGGGAGCAGCAGGAACCGCCGCCTTGATCAGCGGCCGCATTCGAGATGTTCGCGGAAAGAAAGTCGTTTTGGTCCTCAGCGGCGGTAACCTCAGCTTCGACGTGCTCAAGAAAGTGCTGAGTGCTGAGTGCTGAACCAGGAAATCGTCTTGTTCTCAGCACTCAGAACAGTTCGAATAGCCGCGGAAGTTTTTCTATGATACGGAAGATTTGATCCGAAGAAACACTGATGGAGTAACCCTTTTGATTGGATTCGGTAAATGCACCGGTCTCCGTGTGCAGCGGAACAGCGAAATCAATACGGACTACTTTTGCGCTCTGGCTCTTTTTCAATCCGATTCGTAAACCGAACCCAACACTTACCCCAAAGTCTTTGAATCGGAGTGTTTCGTCGCTATGCCAGACATAACCGGCATCCATAAAAGTTGCAAACCCAATGGCGACGATTCGGAAATCGATCGGAGTGAAAATGCGATTCTCAACATTGAACAGAATGCTGTTCTGTCCGTTGAAAGACTTGAATTTATAACCTCTCAGACCCTCATCTTCGCCTAACGAGATCTGGAAGGGCGCATCGACATCCTTTGTCAGGATCGCGGATAAACTCGCGGCAATGGTCTGTCTCGGAAACACAAACTTTCCGATTTTTACGTGTTGGGCCTGCAGATAGTAGTGCGTGTAGCCGCTGAACAGAATGTTGTTTAGGACGCCATCCGTTTGGCGATGAAGGCTGAAATCGCCGCGCATCGTAAAATATTGATGGTCGTTGATTTGATGGCTGTACTGCGCAAGAGAGCGTAGTAAATAGAAATTCGGCACCAGATTGAAGGAATCCGCGTATGCAACCGTGCCGGAAAGCAGAAAACCATCAGGCAAGTCTTCGATTCTTCCGAAGTTATCCATGTAGGTCTCTTCAATGTATCTTTGCCGATCCCACTGAAACAACCCGCCGTATTGATAGCTCTCTTTGTCAAGAGGATTCAGATTTTTCTTGATCTCTTTTACGCTAGCGGCGTCTGGATAGATAATGCGCGCCGGATTGGGATAGAGGACATTATCGAGACTGAATATTGCGCCGAATTTCCATTTGTTGTATCTCTCACCCCAGGAGCGGGCCAGGAATCCAACCCCGACGCGATGATTGACATCAATTTCCGCAACAGCCTGGCTTTTGTGATACAGCGGATCTGTGTAATTGTGACCGTCCCATGCAACCCCGTATGCCCATTTTGTGTCGAGAGAATAAAACGGGCGCAGTAATTCGGTTGTTTGTTCCCATCCGTCGGAAGCTTTTTGATAGCTGGCTTCGAAATTCCAGCGCGAGTTCATAAACTGTGGGTCAAAATAAAGCGCCCCATAGGTCGATCGTTCGGGATTGTCTCTATATTCGAGCGAAACGGTCTTTCCGAATCCAAGGAAGTTGGACTCCTCCACCGCAAACGTAACTTCGCTGTAGCCTGAGCTGGTTCCCGCGCTGAGGTTTACCTGCGTTGTCCATTGATCTTCCGTATGAACGTAGATGTCATCTCGATCTGGACCCACCGCCACCTTTTCAATGCGCACATTGTCGAGAAAGTGGTGTTTTCTCAGATTACGCTCGCTTTCCCGCAAGAGGTCATCATCGTAGTAGTCTCCTTCCTGAAAAAGAAGCTCACGTTTGACAAAGGAATCATTCGTGCGGATATGCGCGGAATTTAAGAAACGGAAGACCCAGGACCGGTACTGGGGAAGTTTGGGATCGAAAACATCCAGGGCCTCAATGTGTATCTTATTGACAATGCGACGTGCCTCGTTTGGCCTGACCAGGACTCCAGCATCTTCCGCGAAAGCGAAGCCTGATAGAAACAACAAGACGAATAGCAACGAACTCTTCTTCATTATTGTTCCAGAACGGTATTCATTGTCGCTTTTCCGCCGGTTGCATTGTAAAAGAATTCGCTCCATGCAGATCGAACCAGTTCGAGGTACTGAAGGTCTTCGGCAGTTGCCGGCTGATCGGCTTTCGTGATTAAAACGAATAAGTGCGTGAAATCTTTTTGCGATGCAGCGGAGTTTGGTTTCCTGGATCCGTTTGCGGCAACAATGTCTTGAATCCCAACCGCGATGGGACTGCCTTTAAATTGAACATTTGCCTCGGGAGAGGATTCAGACATGAAAGGAAAATTAGGAGAGAAATTTCCAGCGCCATCCACGTAAAATGTTTCTTTTACTTCCGAAGCTGAGTTGAGACCCATCAAATAGAGATCCAGATCCGAATATCTTTGATAGGGGTTACCTGTTTCAAAAACGTTTGAGCTTTTTTGCAGGATCTGGTTTCCCTCAAGGAAGGAGCCCTTACTGTCAAAAAAGAAACTCCAGTGGACATTATCGCGGCCGAGGAGTGTGTTCGTAGGTTTGCCATCTTTCAACAGTTTGACGTATGTAAGCCAGCGATGGCCGACTTCATGCGCCAGAATGTCGAGCAAAGATACGTTCCCCTCTGCCAGGTTTTTCTCGGGAGTGTCCGGATACTGGTGAAGGTCTCCCAGGAAAGTAATGTTCTGTAAACGGCCGGCGCTGCCATACTGGTTGTTATCCTTGAAAATCGGTTTCTTATCGGACGGGTTACCGATACCATGTACATTATTCCTGACATTGATTGCGAACGCCTGAGCTCCGGGGACAGGATTCAAATCAAAGTTGCTGAAGAGAGTCACAAAATCATAGCGATCCGGCTCCACCGTGTAGAGTGTTTTCAGCAGGGCCTGGATATCCACGCTTACATAGTCATGAAAATTTTCGACAAAGGAGAGGAGAGATCGACCCGAGGATTTGCGCGTGCTGAAATCAACGAACCGGATTGGAATTTTGTTGAATCCGGGTATCAATCCGACGAACCCCTGCGTTGCGCTCATTTCACCTGTAAACACGACGTCGATCACTCCGGACTTATACAGAACAATCTGAAAAGTGTTCTGGCCATAATCAAATTGATTTTGATTGAAAAATTCGGGAACCTTCAGCCAGCTGATCACAACTCTGTCGGCAGTCTGATTCACGAACACGGCTCCTGATTTTTCCGGGTTCAAATCCGCAAAAAATGCAGCAATGCGCGGTATGTTACCGGAAACAGAATCAGCACTCGGCGGTTCCGCATCCGGCGTCTGGAAGGTAACGTTTCCGTTTGAATTCACATAGCAACGATCATAGACCTTGCGGCCGAATGGGAATGAAAAATTCTTGAATACAAGTTCCGATGAACCGTCGTCGCTCAGGGAAATATTTTGCGAAACCTGGGCGTCAAAACTTGCCTGCTCAAGCGAATATACATAGCGTCCACCAGGGGCAGGATTAAACCGCAAAGCCAGGCCGCTCAGGTCGAATGTATTCGGAAGCGTGAGTAGCTCGGGGTCCGCTTCCAGGACAACGATGTTCCCCATCCGCGAGGACTCAGCTTTCGCGATTCGACTGGCTGTTGCTTTCGGTGTGCTCTGGAGAAACCTGCTCGCTGCAGCAGGAGAAACGCAATGTGTTCTGGGTGCTGCAAATGCCTGTGTTACAAAAAGCAGGGCCAGAAGAGAAACCCAGATATTCTTCAGTCTGCACATAACCCCTCTATTTTTTCACAGAACGGGCTCAAACTGCAACCATGAAAGGTGGCAGGGGCTTCATTCTGTCCCTCTGAGGAGCGATATTACCTCGCCCTTTGGAGCATCCGTCCCTGACAGGCTCTGGCCCGGGCCAAAGGGAAGGGACCTGCAGCGCAGGGGTTTCAGTAATTCGTCTCCTGATCGATGTATGCGGGGGGGCAATGAATCGCGATCCTATAAATTTCGCTGGCTGTAGTAGAATTACGACGATGAATTTCAAAAAAACGGCGTTGCTTCTTTTGTCCGGTTTGGGTCTCTTTTCCGTGGCGAACTATTCAGCAGAAGTCGCAAGCCACAGGGAAAAGCGAAAGTTATTTCAGGATCACCGTTTCTGGGTGATCGCGCATCGTGGTTTTTCCGGAAAGTTTCCCGAGAATACACTCGCTTCGTTTGAAGCGGCCGCAAAATTGCCGATTGATGCATTGGAAATGGACGTTCATTCCACTCGGGACGGCCGGATTGTTGTGATTCATGATTCTACGCTGGATCGTACGACGGATCGATCGGGGAACGTTTTCGATCAAAACTGGGAATCTTTAAGGCGAGCGGATGCTGGATTCCTGTTTGATCCGGACAAAAACGGATCCTATCCTTTCCGCGGAAAGGGGATCAGCATTCCTTTGCTTGAAGATGTTTTCCGGTCATTTCCTAACATGAAATTTATTGTTGAAATCAAACAGGTTCTGCCCGCGATCGAAGAGCCGGTTTACCGGCTGATCAAGAAATACAAGGTGGAAGACAGGATCATTGTTGCCTCCGAGCACACCGAACCGCTATTGCGATTCAGGAGTATTGCCCCGGCCATTGCGACCAATCTTTCAGGCAAAGAATCGCTGGCATTTTACAATTCTTTTCGTCTGCATTTGCACAACTTCTATAGAGTGCCCGGTGATGCTTTGCAGATTCCACCGACGTTTCGAGGCGAGCGTGTAGTAACGCCGGCAATTTGCCGCATCGCCAAACAAAAAGGACTCGTCTTGCAAGTCTGGACTGTGAACGAACCGAAGGAAATGGAAGAACTGATTCAGTTCGGTGTGGACGGAATTATTACGGATTTTCCAGACCGTCTTTTGAAAGTTGTTAAGAGGTAACCAGTGGACATCTTAAATCCTCAGCTCGATGAGTATCTGCACAAGATCAGCCCTACGCACCATGAAATTCTTAAAGAGATGGAAACGCTGGCCCACATTCTGGAGTTTCCGATTGTTGGACCACTTGTAGGGCGCTCATTGTATATTCTTACGCGTTTGTTGAATGCACAACGCATCATGGAACTCGGGTCGGGATATGGTTATTCTGCGTTCTGGTTTGCGCTGGCTTCCGGGCCCGACGCAAAGATTACGTGCACGGAAAATTCGCAGGAGAACATTGAACGAGCAGAGGAATTTCTCGGCCGCGCCGTGTTGTGGCATAAAGTGGAATACAATCGCGGAGACGCGCTGGAAACGCTCGAAAGACAGAACGGACAATTCGACATTCTGTTTATGGACATCGATAAGCATCAGTATCCTGAGGGTTTTCGCAAGGGATTCCCGCGTCTGAGAAGAGGCGGCCTGTTCATCACCGACAACGTGCTCTGGTCCGGCAAAGTTCTGGATCCCGAACCGGATGTTTCAACACAAGGCATTGTCCAGTACAACGAAATGATCTTTAATACCCCGGGCGCTTTTTCGATGATCTTGCCGATTCGTGACGGCGTCGCCGTTACCCTGAAAGAATAATTTTCTTCAACACCAAAGACACTGAGGACCTAGAGCAGCCTACGGCCACAACCAAACTCACGTGAATTCCGAAGAAAAAGAGAAGGGAGATCAGGGAGATTTAAGGAGATGAGAAGATTCGGCAAGTGGTCGGCCCGCCTGAGGCGGATCTTCAGTTCTGGCCGCTTGCCGAGGCATCCCCGCATCCGCGATATCTCCTTATCCCCTGATTGTTTTTCACTCCATGCTTTCTTATGAAAATTCTGTTGAAAAAGCAACAAATTGGATACTAGCTGCACAGAGAATAAAAGAATTTTCTCCTCACTGTGAGTTGTCTGTGAACTCTGTATTGAAATCAGACGCGGGCGGCGGGGCACAGGTGATTGAGAATGCAGTTCCCGCAATCGGGTGTCGGCGCTTTGCAGACATGACGGCCGTGAAGAATGATTCGGTGACCGAATGAAATCCAATCTTTCCTTGGCACTAACTTCATCAGATCCTGCTCAATTTTTTCCGGTGTCGTGGCCTTTGTTAGTGCTAATCGCTGGCTAAGTCTGTTGACGTGTGTATCCACAACAACTCCGGAGGTGATGTGGAATGCATTTCCAAGAACCACATTCGCGGTTTTTCGCGCGACTCCGGGAAGCGTCAGGAGCTGGTCCATTGTTGAGGGAACCTCACCGCCGAATTCCTCGATTAGTTTCTTAGCGGCGCCGCGGATGCTTTTCGTTTTGTTGCGAAAAAATCCGGTCGTACGGACATCCGCTTGAAGCTCTTCTTCCGGCACAAGAAGATAATCTCTGGGTCCCTTGTATTTACGGAATAGTGCCTTTGTTACCTGATTCACCCTCGCGTCAGTACATTGCGCGGACAGGATCGTGGCAACCAGGAGTTCGAATGCGTTTGTGTAGTTCAGAAAACAATGCGCATCCGGATACTCTTTCTTCAGCAAGTCCAGTATTGCATCGATCCGTTTTGCAGCCGGAGATGCTTTTGATTTCCTCATACCATTCCCGGTCTGCTTTCAAGTGGATCTACAGGAAGCCCTGCTGTTACCCAGGCGTCGTATCCTCCGAGCAACGGGCGAACTTTGCGATAGCCGCGATCATAAAGAAGTTTTGCCACACGGGCACTTGTGAATTCGTTTGGTCACGTGCAATACATCACGATCCATTTCTCTTTTTCGAGCAGATGCATGTGCTTATCGATATCAGCCGGAGGAATTCGAATCGCCCCGGGGATATAACCGCCACCAGGCTCCATACGCAAATTCGCCCGTATATCCACAATGATGAAATCCTCTCCCGCTTCTAACCTATCTTTGAGTTCTTGCACTGTGATTCTTTCTTTATAAAGAATGCGCTGCAAAACTTTTAGCTTAAGGTACTTTGAAACAACATAAAGCGCGAGACCTGCAATCAGAATCCAGAAAAAGGCCTTGCCAAGTTCTTCGAAGATGTCCGTGACCTGAAAAACTTCCTTTTCAAAATAAAATCCAAGCGTTAAAAAGCTAATAACATAAAGAAGTGCTCCAAACAGGTCGCGCCACAAGAACGATAAAAATCGAGCGCCGAAAAGGCCGGCCATCGGTGGAGCTATGGTGTTGAGCGCAGGA
>Ga0210139_1000060_pt1 | contig 17949 bp, 14 predicted proteins | sample Browns_TuleB_D2_FD_184855 | JGI IMG/M metagenome (GOLD analysis project Ga0210139, IMG submission 184855) | Wetland microbial communities from San Francisco Bay, California, USA, that impact long-term carbon sequestration - Browns_TuleB_D2 (SPAdes) | ecosystem: Environmental > Aquatic > Marine >... | reverse complement strand
ATGCCGTCTTCGCGTGCAGCCCTTTTGATTTCCGCGGTTGACTTGATTTCCAAAAGAACCTCGCGCATGCGATCATTGAGCTCGAGTAATTCCGCAATGGCTGTCCTTCCCTTGTAACCCGTTCCGGCGCAATCGATGCAGCCGGCGCCTTCATAGAAAACGTAATTGCCAAATTTCGTGGAGTCCAGTCCGGATTCTTCCAGCAATTCATCCGTGGCCTTCATGGAATGTTTACAGTTGCTGCAAATCAAACGAACGAGACGCTGTGCCAGAACGCAATTCAGCGCTGATACAAAATGGTACGGTTCAATTCCCATGTTCAAAAAACGCCCAAGAACGTCCACTACATTGTTTGCGTGAACGGTTGTAAATACAAGATGGCCCGTTAGCGCCGATTGGATAGCGATTTGCGCCGTTTCCGGATCACGAATCTCACCGACCATAATTTTATCCGGATCATGACGCAGAATCGAACGCAATCCGCGAGCGAATGTAAGACCCTTCTTTTCATTCACCGGCACCTGAGTTACTCCAGGCAACTGGTACTCCACCGGATCTTCAATCGTGATGATCTTATGTTCAATGCTCCGGATCTCAGAGATTGCTGCATAAAGACTGGTCGTCTTGCCGCTTCCCGTCGGACCCGTAACAAGCACCATTCCGTAAGGTTCCGAGATATACTTGCGAAGCTTCCTCAAAATGATATCGGAAAAACCAAGCACATCTAATCTTAAATCGGAAAAATTTTCGTTAATCGACTCCTTATCCAGAATTCGGATAACGGCATCTTCGCCATGCACACTCGGCATGATCGAAACACGAAAATCAATTGCCTTGTGTTTGATTCTCACCTTAAACCGGCCATCCTGAGGAATTCTTTTCTCGGCAATATCCAGTTCCGACATGACTTTGATACGGGAAATGATTGGAGCATGATACTTGCGATCAATCGGATCCATCGCGTACTGTAGAACGCCATCGATACGGTACTTTACCAGCACTTCCGTATCTTTTGTTTCGATGTGTATGTCGCTTGCCCTGCGCTGGATCGCATTAAATATGATACTGTCGACCAGCTTGATCATCGGACTGGAATCGGTCGTTAACTTATCGATCGTGATGGATTCGTCCGAATCTTCATCATCTTGAAGAATTTGAATACGGAACGTTTCCGTCGCCTCTTCCAGAACGCGCTGGCTGCTTTCCGATTTCTTCAAAATATCTTGAATAGCGCCCTGGGTTCCAACCAGCATTTTCACGCGCACGCCTAACTGAAGTTCCAGTTCATCGACCATCAGAATATTGCTGGGATCGGACACAATAATCGTTAAGGTCCCGTTTTCTTTTTTATATGGCACAAAGTTATACCGAAACATCAGGTCAACCGGAATCGCGCGAAAGAGCGCATGATCGATCTGAAAGTCTTTCGTCTCCACAAATTCGAGCCGGTACCTTTGTGCAAGCTCACGCGCCAGTTTTACTTGCTGACTCACTTCACCATTGATTACCGTATCAGACATAAAACATCTCCCACAGGGCACGATTCATAGCGCCCTCATAAACAATCACCGTATTGTTGTATACAGAGTGAACAGCGGATAATACATCGCCAGCAAAATAGATGCGATCAGAAGGCCCATAAAAATCAAAAGCACGGGCTCGACTACCGCAAGCACGTTGGTCAGGTTTGTATCAATCTCTTCATCGTAAAAATCCGAAATATTTTTTAGCATCTCCTCCAGCGCGCCCGTCTCTTCTCCTACTTTCACCATTTCCACGGACATCGGGGTCATCAATCCGGTGCTCTTCAAGGTCGACCACAAAGGCTCTCCTTCCTTCACTCCCTGACTTGCTCTTTGGAGCTCTTCTGAGATCAAACGGTTTCCAACAGACCCGGCTGCGACGTCCATCGCATTGACAAGTGGAATGCCTCCCGCAAGCAGAGTATGGAGCGTACGCATCAGCTGCGAAATCGAAAACTTGGTCCATAGCCGACCCAAAAATGGAAGGCGCAGCTTGATCTGATCCGCACGAACTCTTGCTTTTGCTGATGTTCGAACATAGAACTGGCCAAAGGCGACAGTCAGAATCAATGCTGGAATAATCCAGTAGTAATTGCTTCGAACGAAAAGAGCCACAGCAACAAGCAGCCTGGTAAACCAGGGAAGCTGTCCTCCAAATCCCTTATAAAAATCTGAGAATTTTGGAATTACATAACCGACAAGAATTCCAACTACTGCGGAAGAAAGCGCAAGCAAAAGACACGGATAGATAATACTGGACAGAACCTTGGTGCGAATCGCCAGCATGATTTTCATATATCCCATATAGCGGCGGACCACTTGCTCAATGGTTCCACTCTTCTCTCCGGCAAGGATGCTGGCGGCATATACGCTGGGGAAGATATCCGGATGTGATGCAAAGGCATCGGAAAGTGCAATTCCCGATTTTACCTGCCTGTATACATCTTCCAGCTCAAGGCTGAAGTCACGATTATCAACGCGGTCCATGAGCAATTCCAGACATTGCAAAAGCGGCAAGCCGGCATGAACAAGAGCAGCCAGTTCCTGGTTAAACACCATGAATTCTTTGTCGCTGACTTTTTTGCGCCGGATGGTGAAGATTGCTTTCACAAAACCCACGATATCGAGCTTTCGTTTGATTACGAACACATAAAATCCCTGCTGCTCCAACTGTTCGCGCAAAGTCTTTTCGGATTCGGCAAAATACGTGCGCTGCATGATTTCGCCATTTAACGTGCCGTATTTGCAAACGTATTCGGCCATTACTGTCTCACCTTCCCGAGTAGAATAACGAATAGGGCCTGATCGCTTCCTTCAAAACGGCTTGCACCCAGAACGAGAGTTTCCGAATTTCGCAGATTCAATGTCACTGAAAGGAGAGGAGGGACAGATTCCTTTCCCCCCTTGCCCTTCTTGATTTTTCTGAGCTCGAAGTTCTTCAGGCGGATAATTCCATTACCTTCCTGAATCACATCGGTTAAGAAGGTCACCTGGTATTGTTCCGCCAGATTCATCGCTGCGCGTTGTCCTTCTTCGGCTGTAATGATTCCACCATCCAGCAGTGCGTACTGATTAAATCGCAAAACTTCACCGAGTTTTCCGATGTCTTTTATTTCCGGAGAGATCGGAGCAGCAGTTGCACTCTTCCTTGCCATAACCAGTTTGATGGAGAGTTCAATAGAAGGAAAGGGCGTATCGAATTCATCGATTGCCGCACCAATGTTTTTCATGTTGGATTCATAGTCCTGCACTACGACTGTCTTTAAGTGCGGCTGCATCGTAACAGCGCCCCTGTCACTTAATAACCGGTTTACCAGAAATACAGCATCTTCCACTTTACGGAACTTCATAGTAAATGCGCGGGTGACAATCGCTTCTTCTGCCCATAGGAATGCTTGAACTGTGAACAGCAACAGCAAACAGCCTGCAACCAGATATCTGCGTTTCTCTGTGTTCTTCATAGTTACAGCTCCATTCCGGGATCAAAAACCATGACCACTTTCTGGTCCTTACTGGTCTGCAGAATGTAATAGCGAGCTTCCGGATTGCGGATGCTCTCAATGACCGGATAGTCAGAAGTTCGCACCTGTTTGACAGGATCAGTCTCCGGGAGAGTGCGGCCATAAATAACAATAAAAAAACCAATGATCAGAACGGCAATCCATCGCGTCGCTGCGGCCGCGCGCAGAGATGCTCGGGCAGCGGGAGTGCGAATAGAGCTGCTTTTGCGGTCTACCGAATTCCAGAAACCCAGCCAGAATTCCTCGGGTAAAGAATCGTCTTGCAAATCAAACAGAAGTTTCTCCGGCGCTTCGCTGAGAACTTTCGCGCGGCAGGCGGAACAGAACCGAATATGGACGCGGTACTGTCCTAGTTTTTCAGGTGTTTCATCGTCCCACAAACGGGGAGCAGGAATACGATTACAGTCCATATTCGGGAAAGAATTCCTTCGTTTTTTTACGGAAGGACTCTTTCGCCTGTGAAAGGAGATTGCGTACTGTAGATTCCGTACAGTTCAGCAAACCGGCCATTTCCGTAAACTCCATACCTTCTATCTCGCGCAAAACCAGGACAATGCGCTGTTTTTCTGCAAGTAGAGGCACAATCCGGAGAAAAATTTTCCGGATGTCCTGAACACTTCCGAGAGGCTTCGAAGGCGCGGCGATTTCGGGTAACGGCTCGGCGGATTTTCGCGAACGCAAGAAATCGATGGCACAATTCGCGGCAATTCTTGCAATCCAGGATGCGAAGGACCTATCCGGATCATAGCTCTTTAGCGAATTCCAGGTTTTCAGAAAACATTGCTGAGCTACGTCGCGTGCATCTTCGTAGTCCAGAACAAGATGATAGGCCGTCCAAAAAACGGAGTCCCGATATTTTGCAACAATCCATTCAAAAGCCTCAGAATTTTCCGTCAGGCAGATACGGACAATCTCGCGATCATCCATAGTCCCCGCCTTACTTTTATTACGGAAAAAGACCAGCTTTTGTCTAGAAGCGGCGCTCAATTCTCGTCTCCGTTTCTTCTTTGAAAAATGACATCTGTGCCCGGTGGGGCCTGAAATACAAAATAGTTACTCGGCAAAGGTGGATTTTCCTGAACATCCGTAAATTGATATTCCGTCCTATTATCGGACGCATCGACGACCAGCAGTCTCAGGATCAGATCGCGAACAGGATCAACATGGACGATCAAGTATTGGAAATCCGGTTGCTCACTCACAGGAGTTAATTTTACTAGATTTGATCCCGGACGTGGATCGGCCCATTCAGCCTTGAAATCCTTTGCAAAATCTCCCCGCCCGGCCAGGAATAACGCCGGCGATTGCTGGTTGCTTACGCGATCTACGGGAGTCTTCACGACCTGTTTGTCCTCGGGTACGTAATAGAAGTAAAAAAATCCATCGCTAATGAAGATTTTCTTCTCGGGCTCCCGGTACTCCCATCTCATCAATCCTCCTTTTTTCAGGTAAACCACCCCCTTTTCGGACATCCCGCTTCCGGAAAACCGTTTGGATTGGTAGCTTTGCGAGAAATTTGCCTTCATGGATTCCATGTTGTGATACTTGTTTTGAAGGCGTCCGACGAGATCCTGAAGGGATGTCTCGGCAGAGACAATGGGTAAGTCCAGCAGCAGGAGAATAAAAAATAAGGACCCTATGGCACTCATCACGTCTAAAACATAACATTCATATGGCAAATTCGGTAGTACCCGGTTTGTTTGGAGGGCTCCCCTCCCTTATTAAGGAGGGTATGGAAGGGTTGTCCAAGTTCTCAACCCCCACCTAACCTCCCCGTTCATGAAGGGGGAGGAAGGAGCAGCTAATCTAGTGAAGAAATTCGACGCGTTGACGCTGTTGTAGGATCGTGATATTGTTTTCCGCGGCACCTCCGTGCCGTTTCAATTCGAATAGATAATAAGCATTTATTTCTGCGTGAGGTGCGCTATTATCCCGTTGCACATTCGTTTTGCTCGCCGCATGCGCGAGTTTCTGATGATCGCTCGCGGTTTAGCGACGACACATCACCCTATACTTGCTCATATCATACCTATGCGCAGGTGTAATCTTGCATGTACGTACTGCAATGAATTCGATGACTTCTCGCCTCCGGTTCCGGAAGCGGCAATGAAGGAGCGAATTGACCGTCTGGCAGATCTTGGGCTTACCGTGCTTGTGATCAGCGGCGGCGAGCCACTCATGCATCCGAAGCTGGACGAACTGATCACTCATGCCCGCAAACGCGGAATCATGGCCGGCCTCATCAGCAATGGTTACTTATTGAATGTCGACCGGATCAAACGGCTGAATGACGCCGGTCTGGATCATCTGCAGATCAGTATCGATAACATAACACCCGATGAAGTTTCAAAGAAAAGTCTAAAGGTGCTCGATAAGAAACTTCAGATGCTTGCCGAGCATGCGACATTCGGTGTAAATGTAAATTCAGTGATCGGCGGGGGAATCAAGAATCCTCAGGATGCTGTCGTCATCAGTAAACGGGCGATTGAACTCGGCCTTACAAGTACCCTGGGAATTATTCATAACGGCGCTGGACAACTTGTCCCGCTTTCCGCGCCGGAACAGGCTATTTACGAAGAGCTTCGCGATGCGGGCAAAAAGAGCTGGACACGTTTTTACAAATTCCAGGATGATATAGCTCAAGCGCGTTCGCACGAATGGCGATGTAGATCCGGAAGCCGTTACCTCTACATTTGCGAAGACGGGCTCGTCCACTACTGCTCACAACAGCGCGGCTATCCCGGGATTCCGCTGGCTCAGTATACGAAAGAACATATCCAGCGGGAATTTTATACAAAGAAGCCCTGCGCGAAATTCTGCACCGTTGCGTGCGTCCATGTAGTTGCTACTTTTGATAACTGGCGCGCACCACAAAAAGAAACAGCGTTCTTGCCGTACAAACCGGAACCCCAGCAGCAAGAACCGGAAACGGTCACTACACTCGCGAATCTCCCTACCGCCTTCGACTAATCAACCGAATCTCTTGTAGGAGCGCGATTCATCGCGCCTGGATGCTTTGCTCACCGGAGAGCACAGGGCGCCATAAATGGCGCCCCTGGAGTTTCTACATTTTTTGGACTTTTCCGTGGACGGGATGTCCGCGTGCCGGCCAGAGGCCGGCGCACATTTATGCCGCCGTCCCGGCGGCGCTCATCTAACGCCGGCTTCTAGCCGGGCCTCGACACATGTTTTTCTTTATTTTTTCTCTGCGAACTGTGCGATAAAAAAAGCTTCTAATTCGGCTGTGATCGTAGCCGGGGCTTTGCCTGAAAAATCAATCGCACTGTGGAAACGCACATCAATTGTGCCCTTGTGAGTCGGCCCGCGCGCATGAATGGGCCAAACACGGTATGTGCCGTCCAACACAACTGGGATTACAGGCAATTTTGTATGATGCACCATGACTCCGATGCCGGGACGGAACGGTCGCAACTTACCGTCTGGTGTTCTCTCACCTTCCGGAAATACCAGCGGCGAATAACCTTCATCCGCCAATTCCCCCGTCAATTCGATCGCTTTCTTTAGACCAACACTCGTTGGCGGCAACGGGTAAATATTGAAGAAGAGCGCTGACGCATACAGATCCATGGGACTTCTTTGCGCCCCCATCGCAGGTGCAAGCGAGCGTCTCCAACGGAAACCGGGCAGAGCTTTTAAGATTGCCGGCGCATCCAAAATGCTTTGGTGATTGCAAACAAAGAAAACCGGCGTCTTCATGCGTTCAAGATTTTCGAGTCCGCTCGCGCGAATTTTCATTCGAAGAGGCATCATTGGAAAAACAACTATGTGCCATAGCAGGTAACGAAGCAGGCGCACGGGGAGCCAGCGGGGCCATTTCCAGTTGGGATAATAGTGTCTGACAACCTCCGGTTTTTCGATCAGACCGGCAACATCGCGCAAAGTTCTGGCATTCGCGAATGCAGCTTCATCAATCGCAGTACCACCGGATGCTTCGAGTTCCATCAGCAACTCAACCCGATCAAGTGATCCCAGGCCAAGATCCTCATCCAAACGCTTGTCCGCAGAAACTCCCGAGAGCAACTGCATTGCAACATCTTCAATGGTGTCCTCACGTACTGCCGAAACAATTCCTTTTGCAATCGCGAGACGTTTCAGCTTGCCCGTGGATGTCCGCGGCAGATGCGAATCGGGCCAAATACTCCAGGATTGGATCCGTTGAAACTTTTCGAGCTTAGAGTTCGCCACACGTACGATTTCATCGGCATTCGCTTCAGCGCGCAAAACCAGGACGGCGTGAACCATGGACCTTCCACCAGCATCCTGAGCGACAACTGCGCTTTCAACAACACCCGGATCTGCATTCAAAGCATTTTCCACATCCTGCGGGAAAACGTTGAGACCTTCAGAAGTGACAATGACTTCTTTTTTGCGGCCGAGAAGTTGCAGGTCACCATCGTCGTCAAACCGCCCAAGATCTCCGGTATGAAACCAGCCATCCTGATAAATCTGCTGATCTGCATTCTGAAAATATCCCGGACTGACCTGTGGGCCGCGCACCAGAAGCTCTCCGTCTTCGGCGATCCTGACTTCCAGACCTGGCAACTTCTTGCCAACATAGCCGGTTTTCATTCCTTTGAACGGATGCGTAATCGTAATCGAAGGCGCGGTTTCCGTAAGTCCATATCCCTGAATGACAGCAAACCCCAGGCGCTTCCAAAAGCCCTCTTCCTCCACCGGCAATGTCGCGCCTCCTGAGACGAATGCCCAGAACTTCCATCCAAACGCTGCATGAATTTTTCGAAAGCGCCACCAGCGGGCCATCGGACCGCCCGCGGTATCAAGCCCTTTGGGAGAATATTTCTTGCTCACGAATTTCCGGAGGATTGCCATTTCCTGAGGAACAGAAACGATGACGGAAGCCCGACTCCCTTTCACTGCACGGATCACTTGCGGCGCGGCAGTATCGGAAAAGATCACAGTTCCACCAATCATTTGCGGAATGAACAGTCCCATCACCTGGCCGAATAAGTGGCTCAGAGGAATCAGATGAACAAACCCAATCGGTGAAAATGGCGCCGCATATTTTTTATACTTTTGATACTCTTCGTAAATAGGAACAAGATTGGCGAGAAGATTTCCGTGAGTAATCATTACGCCCCTGGGATCACCTGTCGTTCCGGAGGTGAAAATGATCTCGAGCAGCGAATCGATGGACGGTTGTGCCGGCCAGACCGGTTTGTCCTCTGCGCTGTTCAGTAGATCGTTCCAACTGCTACCGTCAGCATCGCTACAGGTGAGCTTTGCACCGCTGATACCTTTGATTTTCTCAACGTAATCGCGCGAAAAACTCGCGTCCATCGGAACAATCGTAATGTTTAACCGGAGGCAGGCATAAAAAGTTGCGAGCCAACGCGAGCTGCTTTCTCCCCACAGGATAACTTTATCTCCTTCGCCGATTCCCATCTTCTGCAAGGAGGCTGCAACTCTCGAAATGCTTCGGTCCAAACCGGCGTAAGTGTATTTACGTGTTCGAAACGTCGACTGCTCGATAACGGCTATCCGGTTTTTGTATTGCTTGAACTGGAGAAAATCAATCAGGATCATTGCCAATTTGTAGCGCCACGTCTCGTGGGCTGAGTTCGAGCTCCTGCGCCGACCGGAGGCGGGCGTTACAAACGCCCGTCATTTTCTTTTCCCTGGCCGCCGCAAACGCGCTCCAGGATTTCGTCATATCGCTCAGCAGCGTCACCGAGATGCGGCCGGATTTCTTCAAATACGCTCCGCAGTTGATCCACCGTAGCCCCCACATTCAACGCGCCCCGAACATGCGAATGGAATTGCCTTTCCACTCGCAGTACGGCAGTCATTGCAACAATGAGCAGCTCGCGGACGGGCGGCGAAAGGAACTCACGGGAAAGAACTTTGCCGTAACCTTCCCATAGCATCCAGTCCCCCAGATCAGGATGCAGTAATTTCATATTGTGAATCAGCTTTTCATATTGTGAACCATAAATCTTTCTGCAAAGTCGCTCCCCCCGCTTCCTCCATTCTTCCAGAGATCCTGATTCCTCCTGAAAGAAATCCTGATTCCCATCTGATACTTCATTCAAGACAATGAATGCATTGATGGTAGCCGCGTAGCCTGCAAACAAGTAGGTTTGCAAAACCGCCTCGCGAATAACGGACATCGGAGTCCCGCCGTTGATGGCTTTGATGGATTCGGCGCGAAGTTCAGATTCGTTTCTCAACCCGACCCATGCGCAGATCCGCACAAACGCGAGAATGTCTTGCAATGATAGAGCGGCCATTCTTACATACGTGCGGGAACGGGGATTCCCAGCAATTTCAAGTTTGTTTGCATGGCCGACCGGAAGAGGTCCACAACGGCAATTCTCAGCAATTTGCGGCGTTCGTCAGTTTCGTGAAGAATCGGATACTTGTGATAGTAGTTGTTGAAGGTTTGAGCGAGTTGAAATACATACTTCGCAAAGTAGGAAATTTCGAGCGAACGCAAAGTAATCGAAACGATATCTTTCAGTTTGAGGATTCCCAGAATGATATTCCAGGAATCCTCGCTCTCCTGATCCTTTTCCTGTAGGAGTTCCAGGGCCTGAAAAAATCGTTCCCGGGGAAGCAAATGAATATCAACACCGCGTTCAGAAAGTTTTCGGAAGATGCTTTCCGATCGGACGGTAGCGTATTGCAGGTAAGGTCCGGTCTCGCCTTCGAAATTCAAAGCTTCATCCATGTCAAATGTGATGATCGTGTTTCGCGTATAACGCAGCATGAAGTACCGCAAGGCGCCGGCAGCAACAGTTGTCGCCAGAGATCCCAACTCTTCATGCGACAGGTCCGGATAAAGCGGGGTAATGCGCTCAAGCGCGCGCGCCTCAAGTCGATTCAGGAGATCATCCGCTTTCACGCCCAGCCCTTTGCGTCCGGACATTTCGACAAATGTGCGATTTTGTTCATCCTCGGTGAGTTCAAAGCCAAGTTCCTTCGCCGTTTTGGGAGACAGAGTCACCATCTCATAAGAAAAGTGGATCGAGCGGTTTGCCTGATCCGTATAGCCAAGGAGTTGCAGGCCTTGTGCGACAACTTTTTGGAGATAGGCCTGGCGTTGATCGATCACGTTATATACCGTATCAGCACCACCGAATCCCGGAGCCCCCCGTTCACCGCCGGCTGTTGTCGTTTGCCACAATGTGGAACCATCCGGATTCTTCATAAACACTTTGTATTCAAAATCCAAACCGAGCAAACCAAATTTCCATAACTGGTACGCAATGTCTTTCCCAACGTAAGTCACCGTTCCGTTGGAACGAACAATGATTTTGTCCGGATTCTGCATATCGTCAAACGTTTCATTCCCTGCAAGGCTCATGATCCAACAGCCTTTGTTTTTACCCTCTTCAACCATGACAATTGCGCCCTTTTCCTTGAGTAACTCAAAAGTCCGTTGCCAGAAGCGCAAACCGATGATGTCGCTTTCACGCGGTAAAAGCTGGTAAACAATTCCCAGGCGATCCATGGTTTTCAGGTGGGATTCAATAATGCATCGGGCAATTTCTTGAGACAGAGTGAACGTGGGATCTTCCCGCTCTTCCATTTCCTTAAGCGTTTTCTCACGAAACTTGCGATTCTCTGCCGATTCCTCAATCCATCGATGGGTTTCAGCATAAAGGTCCCAGAAAAAATAATCGACTCTCCCGGTAATTTTCGGAAGATCGCTGAGGGACAGTCCTTTGCGCTGATATCCAACTACGACATCCGCAAGTTGTACTCCTGTATCGTCAATGTAGTTTTGGACTTCCACCTTTTTCCCGGAAAACTCCAGCATCCGAACGAGCACATCGCCGAGACAGGCATTGCGCAAATGTCCGACGTGCGCTGCCTTGTTCGGGTTGATGTTTGTATGCTCTACAATCGCTTTGCCCGGCAGGCGTTGATCCGGTTCCACGCGCTTCAGAAACAGATCCTTCGAGAGCTTCGTACGATCCAACCGGAAATTCAGATAACCGTTTCCACCAATATCAACCTTCTCTACGTCAGGAATATTCGGAAGCGCGTTTGCAATTTCCTGCGCAATCATTTTGGGATTTTTCTTCAAAATTTTTGCAAGCGGAAAAGCGAACGTATACGACAGGTCCCCCATACTCGGCTCCGGATAGGAGGATTCCAGCGGAGGTAACTGCTCGATTTGATAAACCGATTTCAACGTTTTTCCGAGCGCATCTTCAATGTTCTTTTGTACGATTCTGATCATCGGCCTTATTGTATCAACCTTTCTTGTTTCCTCCGCCCTTTTCCGGGCAGGCTTTAAATTCTGTCCGGCTTCAGTGGGCGTGCCCCGTTGGTGTAATAAGACTAATATTATGAACACTCTTCTCACGAGCTTCATTCCGTGGATTGAAATCGTGAGAAAATGGCAGTTCAGATCGATCCTAAAACTGCAGGAGGAGATCATCATGTATGTTGCACGGAATATTCTCGAATCTATTGGCAACACACCCATCGCTCAACTTCGAAAAGTTGTTCCACCCGGCTATGCTCAAGTCCTGGCGAAATTGGAATGGTCTAACCCAACTGGCAGTATGAAGGATCGGATGGCGAAAGCTGTCATTGAACGCGCCGAGGCGGCTGGACATCTCAAACCCGGCGGTACCGTCGTTGAATATACAGCAGGAACAACGGGAATTTCGCTTGCGCTCGTATGTGCTGCAAAAGGATATCACTTCCATGCCGTTTATTCCGACGCGTTCAGCGATGAAAAGCGACTCACAATGAAAGCCTTTGGCGCTCACATTACAGATGTTCTTAGCGACGACAGGAAGATCACAGAAAAACTGATCAAGGAGATGATCGAGACCTCGCGCAAGATCAGCCACCAGCCCAAACACTGGTGGTCGGATCAACTGAACAACCAGGATGCAGTGACGGGATACTACTCGCTGGGTGAAGAGATCTGGTCTCAAACAGATGGGAAAATTGATGCCTTTGTTCACGCAGTCAGCACGGCACATTCCATTCACGGTGTTACAAAAGGGCTCTGGCGGCATAATTCCAAAATCCATATTGTTGCCGTTGAACCTGCTGAGTCGGCCGTTTTGTCCGGCGAGCCATCGGGTTCACACAAGATTGAAGGAATCGGCATCGGGTTCATCCCCCCACTGTGGGAGCCAGACTCCGTGAATGAAATCATCAAAGTAACAACTGAAGATGCCAAGGCAATGGCCCGACGGTTAGCGCGCGAAGAAGGCCTGTTTGCCGGCACATCCTCTGGCGCCAATGTTGTCGCAGCGCTACGTGTCGCTGAACGACTTGGCCCTGAGGCCACTGTCGTCACCATCATGGTAGACTCTGGCCTCAGATACCTTAGCACTGACTTATACAGGAACTGAGCTTCAACCACTAACCTGTAACAGAAACAGGATCGTACCAGGGATTAAGGCGTCGGTCTGGTAATCTTCTTGTGGATTTCAGGTGTTGCCATGAGGGCAGCTGAGCCGTACCAAAGAGTCAGATCGGCCGCCAGGATGCCGGCTTGAACAGCCGGGTCCGTTTTGACAAGAGCTTGTGCTTCTTCAACGGTTGTTACATTCAAGATGAAAATTCCGCGAAATCCTTTATCATTCTTGCCGAACGGCCCGGCGACCGCGAGCTTGCCTTCGTTTGCCAGTCGTCCGATGTTCGCCATGTGCCCTGCGAAGATGTCTTCACGTTCTTTCCCTTTCACAATTCCGTCGTTCGGTCCGGTTTTGAGGATAACCAGCACGTAATGTTTCATTCCGAACTCGTCGGCGCCCAATCTATTGGCTAGGTCGGCGTCATATCCCGAACCGCTCTCAGAAGCAGCGCCACGTATTGAAGTTGTTGCTTCAGGCTTTGAATCCTCTGAATAACAGGGGATAACCAATAGGGCGCTCAGGAGTGCAAACGCAGCAATTCTTATACACATTTTGTAATCTCCTCCGTATATATCTATTACAGTTTCCACTTATTTCCTTTAAGGCGGGTCAGCAATATGAAGTGTTTGAATGCGTTCGTGCTCTTTGTAACGCCCGCCTCCGGCGGGCTCTTGAGCTCAGCTCGCGGGACGCGAGACCTTCGGTACTAGTGGATTGCAACAGTGGTGTCGCTACTGATTCTCCCCCCTTAGTAAGAGGGGGATGGGCGCCATAAATGGCGCCCAGGCCGGCTAGAAGCCGGCGGACATCTATGCCGGCAAGATGCCGGCGCTCATTTCGACTGTTCGGTTAGATGAGCGCCGCCGTCCCGGCGGCATAAACGTGCGCCGGCCTCTGGCCGGCAGGGCGCCATAAATGGCGCCCCTGAAGCACTGTTATCCGGGCGTGTAGGGCGCGATGAATCGCGCCCCTACAGAATCAATTGGGCGGGCGGCTACAAAACGGCAAAAGTCATGTTAAAAGTCGGGCGACTTGTTTGCCTAAGCCCAGGCTGTTACTGATGGTGCGATCGTCCGGATGAAGCTGCGAAGAATCGGTCAAGAATAATCCGGGTAAAGGCGTTCGCATTTCAGGCATATCTTTTGTGAAACCGACTTCGCAGATAGGTTGAGCATATTTTTCGCGGAAGACGAACGCTTCCTTCACGTATTGTTCATCGAATGCGGGATTGATCATTTTCAAATAGCTCAGATACTCCTGGATGATCCGGTCATTGGGTTTGGAAAATTTGTCTACCGTAGAAGGGAGGTATTGCGGAAGGTACATGATGCTATCGCCCCCGAGGTGTGGCAGTGGATTCAGATTGGTATATTCGATGATGCCGGCAAGTTCAATTCGTGGATCGCTCACATTGATCCAGAAGTATTTTGAAAAATGCATGGTAATGCGAAGAAAGACGCAGAGAACGCCGATCGATTCAATGTTTCTCAGGTGGTTCCAGTAGTTTCCCTGAACGGAATCAGGAATGAGCCGCAGGAATGCCGGCAGGGGCACCGTGGAAATTACGGCATCGTAAAATTTCTTTTCTCCGTTGACAACAATGCCTTTTACGCGGCTATCTTCAATCAGAAGGGCATCTGCGGAAGCTTTCAATCTGATGTTGCCGCCGCGCTTGCGGATCTCATTACCCAGCGCGTCCATAATGGTCTGGCTTCCGCCTTCCACGAAGCCGACTTTTTCCCTCTGCCGTATTTTTGTGCGAGAGCGCCCGAGCCGGTGAATTCGAGCCCACATCCAGGAGGCGGAAAGCTTCTCTTTGTACTTGCCGAATTTTAGACGAACCATCGGTTCATGAAGGGAGTGGTAAACATTCGATCCAAAATTTTTCAGTAGCCAGTCGTCTACAGGTGTGTACTCGATGTTTCGCCAGTCTTCCCGTGGCGCGGACTTGATTTTCATGATTGCGCGGGCAAACCGGATACGGTCCGTCCACGTGAGCGCCGGAAATCGGAAGAGATCCAACGGGCGACCAAACGAATAAAGAGTGCCGTTATAAAACTGGCCCATGTCCGTTAGTTTCCAGCGGAGGCGGTGGCTCAATCCCAGTTCTTGGAGAGTTTCCTGATAAATGGAATCGTGCAGACAAATAAAGTGATAAAATTTTTCTACGTATCCTCCGTCCAGAAGGAACGAGCCGGCCAGCCCGCCCAGGGTTTCATCGCGTTCATAAAGATCGACCGGAATACTTTTTTTGGAGAGTTCATACCCGGCAGAGAGGCCGGCAGCGCCGGCGCCGATGATTGCTACTTTCATCGATCAACCTGCTGCCATTCCGGTCCATACCGCGGATCCTTCAAAATTTCACGCCAGATTCTTTTCCCATTTATCAGGTGGTACCAGATCAAGTACCACATCTTGGCCCCCGCAAGCATCAGCTGAAATAAAGGCGTATCAAACACAAGCCATTTCAGAGAAGAGCGCCTGCAAAGTTCTTCAACGCGCGACACGATGTTGTGTTTGGGGGCTTGAAAATGAAAGTTTTCCTGTAGTGCTTCTGTTTCTCCTGCGATTTCAATTTGTTCCAGGCTATTCGTGCCGAGACAGCGCTCAGCACACTTCTGTAGGTGCTCAATATTCGAACTGTCGAAGCCCATCAGTGTTGCTGATATCGTGTCTATTGCAACAATATCAGCCGATGCCAGAACCTTGTTGATAATTCTGGGCGTTCCGGACTTCGGTCCGTTTCCTTCTAATGCAATCGTAGCATCGAGTACCGAAAAAGCCGGGCGGATCACCGAATTGATGTCAGCAAGCGCGTCGCTCAGCACGAGATGATAGTTGTGGCGCATCTTGCTGATGCAGCCCCACTGATTCTTGATCGCGCCGGTGATCTGCGTTTTCGCGTGCGTTTTCATCACGGGCACGGTTACTACCTGGGTTTCGAGAAGAATTTTAGGAAGATGAATGGACGTGAAAATTTTTCCCTGTGGAACATCAACAAGCACCTGTTCAATATTGGTCATGTTGACCCACTTCACTCCGTAGCGATCGCAGATTTCTTGCAGCCTGCACTTGCGAAATGCCAATTCAATGTTCTCCAGTACCTGGTCGGATTCAACGACCGAAATAGGCCCGGCCCAGTCTTTTAGCGTTTGGATCACCCCTTCTAGAACCCAGGGCGAGGTAATCGATCCGGGGATGAATAGATCCCAGCCAAGATTCACTTTCAAGCTCGTCGGCTTACCGCGTTCGAGATGTTCTTCGAAGCCGGCCAGCGTCATCGCACGGCGAACGGTCTCCTGAACCGTGTCCGTTACTGGCACTACGGCGACGACACTGCGCTTCTCCATAACGAATGATGATATCAGAAGGTTGAAGGGTTGATGGTAGGGGCGCGATTCATCGGTATTGCCCCAAGATTGTAGGAACTGAGGTTGAATTGTTGGATTGAATTCGTTGGTCGAAAGCGCCCCTCTCCCTTCCACGATTGTTAATACAGTCCCGGATAGAGGAAGAAGCCGTGGAAGGGAGAGGGGAGGGTGAGGGTAGGATTTGTTGTCTTGTACTGGAATAGGTTGACAAGTTTGGAGTAGGTAAAGAGCCAACAGACGGAAGAAAACCATGTCCACGAAAATGCCGTCGCGGAGCGTGTTAATGGAACCCTGAAAGATGAATTTCTGTTGGGCCAAAGGCTTATTTCTTTTGACCATGCCAGGCAACTGGCAGAAGATTCGATAAAAACATATAACAACCAACGCTTGCATTTGAGTCTGAACTACAAAACCCCAGCACAATCCTATGCAGGCTAAAATCAATAAAAGCTGTAGGACGAGGCGTCATTTCCCGCCTACCCTCACCCTGCCCTCTCCCTTCCGTAGGATATCCGAATAAAACGGTTCATTGATAAGATACGGAAGGGAGAGGGGAATCCATCAACTGACCTCAATGGTTTTTCGACTTTGGTCACGAGACGATCTCTCCTACAATCTTAGGACAATACCGATTCATCGCGCCCTGCATCTCCGGAAAGAGCAGCCTGAATTGATATATTATTTTAGCCGGAACAGAATAAGTTCCTGTATATGTTACGCCGGTCAATACCTGTTTTTGTCATTGCCTCGATCCTATTCTCTTTAACATTCGGATTCGCTGAAGAGAAACCTTATGCCTTTGTTGCAATCGGAGATTCTGGTTGCGGATGCCCGAACCAGGCAAAGGTTTCGTCGAAAATGCTCGATTGGTATAAGACAAATCCCTTTTCTATAGTTCTGATGCTTGGGGACAATATTTACGGGCATTTCCTTCCGCCCCGCGGCGGAGACAAAGCGTTATTTTCTGAGCGTTTCGATAAATACTATCAACCGCTAATTGCAGCAGGTGTCAGATTCTACGCCGCTCTTGGAAATCACGACATGGAGACGCGTAACGGCGCTGACGAGATTCAGGACAAGGGGCGATTTCATATTCTTGGTCCTGGTGGATATTATTCTTTTACTTCGGATGCGAAAATCGATGAAAAACCACTCGTGCTTTTTCTGTCATTGAATAGTCCCGACCTGATCGATAAAGATGAAAGCGACAGTGCACAGATCTCCTGGCTAAGCAAAACTCTTACGGAAAGCAACGCCATTTGGAAAGTCGTGTACTTTCATCATCCTCTGTATTCGCCTTCCGGTGAAGGTCACCCGCCTTCGTTGCAGCTCAGGCGCGCGCTTGAAGATGTTTTCGTTGCCGCAGGAGTTCAGCTTATTCTGGCAGGGCATAATCACTATTACGCGCACATGAAGACCGAACGCGGCATCACTCATTTCATTTCTGGAGGCGGCGGACGAACTCTGGTAACTCCGATTCAAAATCAGTACACATCAAAAGTTGCTAAGCTTCCTCATTTTCTGTACTTCGAGGTCTATCCGGATAAAATGAATTACAGGATGATACCTGCAGAAGGGGACTTCACTGATAGCGGAACGATTTCACCGAATCCTGCAAGGTAGCGCGCGCGAGACGTTGGCGCTACGGGAATGCCGTAGTGTTCGG
>Ga0210139_1000059_pt1 | contig 18114 bp, 13 predicted proteins | sample Browns_TuleB_D2_FD_184855 | JGI IMG/M metagenome (GOLD analysis project Ga0210139, IMG submission 184855) | Wetland microbial communities from San Francisco Bay, California, USA, that impact long-term carbon sequestration - Browns_TuleB_D2 (SPAdes) | ecosystem: Environmental > Aquatic > Marine >... | reverse complement strand
TCGCGCCACGCGACGGTGAGGCGTCGCAGGTGTTCAGCGAGCCGCTCTCCATCGCTCACCTCCATCGCTTCGTTGCCGATCTCGACCTGGCCTCGCCCTCGCCGTACGTCCCGAAGAAGAGTTCTCTCACTGGCAAGGCCGTGGCCGTGGTCGGCGGCCTCGCATTCCTCTTGCTCGGCGGTCCTCGTCGCTCGGTTCGGATGCTCCGTCGGACGATCAGCAGCAGCGCTGACGGGGAGCGCGCGTACGGGGCTCTGCCCGCGACGCTCCGCGCCTTCGTCGACCAGACGGCCCCGCACGGCCCCGGTCGGGATGAGGCCCGCGGCGAAATGGCCATGGCCCTGCACGCCTGGCGCGAGAACCCCAAGAACCGGAAGCGCGCGGAGCGGCTGGCCAATGAAGCCCTGACTCCGCCCAGCCCGCGGCGGACCTTCTGGGCACTGGCCGAGACCGTGGCCGTCGGCGCGGGAGCGGTGCTCGCGCGTCAGATCATGGTTCGGTCCCTCACTGGGCGCCCGCTCATGGGCGGTGCAAAATCCGGCGCCGAACCGAAGGCGCCAACGCCCGCGCGTGGCCTCGATTCCGTTCCGGTGGGGCCTGCCGTCAAGCCGACCGAGAAGACCGCTTCGTACGCCGGCTGGTCGGGTCGGCGGCCCACTACGGCCGGCCCGGGTGCGAAGGGCACCGCCAAGCCCGCACCGACCGCGCCGGCCGCGACGGACGCCACGGCGCCGGCGGCCTCTGGAGCCGACGGAGACGGCCCCGGCTGAGGGTCCGACCCGGTTTGCTAGACTCCGCGGGCCGCCGAGGAGCCTGACCCGGGCGAGTGGCGGAACGGCAGACGCGCCAGCTTTAGGAGCTGGTGTCGCAAGACGTGCGAGTTCGAATCTCGCCTCGCCCACCACTGCATCGGAGGCAATCGTGCCGAGCCAACCGCCCGTGATCGTGGCCGGATGACGACCGTCACCAGCCAGCCCGAGCCCGGCTCGAAGGTCCGGTTCGAGATCGAGGTCCCGGCCGAGGAAGTGGCGCGCCACTTCGACACCGCCTACCGGCACCTCGCGGCCCGGACCCGCGTTCCCGGGTTCCGCCCCGGCAAGGCGCCGCGACCGGTGATCGAGCGGTTCGTGGGGCCCGAGGCGGTTCTGGCCGAGGCGGTGGACCACCTGGTGGAAGCCGGCTATGACGCGGCGCTCGACCAGACCGACGTCATTCCCATCGACCAGCCGCAGGTCGAGATCGACACGACAACGGTTCGCCAGGGAGAGGCGGTTCGCTTCAGCGCGATCGTGGCCGTCCGGCCCACCGTGTCGCTGGGCGCGTACACCGACTACCCGTTCGGGCTCGAGGTCGCACCGGTGACCGACGAGGATGTGGAGGCGGTCATCAGCGAGCTGCGGGCGGAACAGGGAACGCTGCGGCCGGTGGACGGGCGGGGGGCCGAGAAGGGCGATCTGGTCGCGGTCTCGTTCCAGGGGGCCATTGATGGGGAGCCATTCGAGGGTGGCGCGGCAGAACGGCTGCCGCTCGTGCTCGGTGAAGATCGGATGATCCCCGGCTGGGAGGACAACCTGGTCGGCCAGAACATCGACGAGACCAGGGACTTCGACCTTACCTTTCCCGACGACTATCGGGTCGAGGAGCTGGCCGGCAAGGCTGCCCACTTCACCGTGACCCTGCTCGACATGCGGGAGCGGATCCTGCCGGACCTCGACGACGCCTTCGCGGCATCGGTCTCGGAGGGACAGTCGCTCGAGCAGCTGCGGGCCGAGATCCGTGACGCGCTTGAGCAGCGGGCGGACGCGGAGGCGCGCCACCAGATGGGCGACCGGATCATCGACTTCGCGACCGCCAATGCGACCGTCGAGCTGCCGGAGGTCATGATCGCGAACGAGGTCGAGATCATGCGTGACGAGCTTCGCGCGCGACTGGCGGAGCAGCGGATCGGGATCGACCAGTACCTGGAGGTCGCGCGCCAGACGCCCGAGGAGCTGATGGGCGAGCTCCGAGACCCGGCCAGCCGACGGGTGAAGACGCTCCTGGTGCTGTCGGCCATTGCCGAGCAGGAAGGGATCGACGCCACCGACGATCAGATCGCGGAGGAGGTCGAACGACAGCTCGAGCGCTACCCGGACGAGCCGCGCCTGCGCGAGTACCTCACCTCCCGCCGTGGCCGCTCGTACCTGCGCATGACGCTGCGGAACCGTACACTCGTGGACAGCCTCATCGAGCGGGTCGTCCCTTCGGTGACGCCGCCAGAACCGGCCCCTGAGCCCGAGTCAGAGCCCACTGGACCAGCCCCCGAACCCCAGCCCGCAGCAGATCCGGAGTGAACACGATGCTCGTCCCGATGGTCATTGAGAGCAGCGCCCGGGGAGAGCGCGCGTTCGACATCTACTCGCGGCTCCTCAAGGAGCGGATCATCTTCCTCGGTGAGCCCATCGAGGACCACGTCGCCAACCTGGTCATCGCGCAGCTCCTGTTCCTCGAGAGCGAGGATCCCGAGAAGGACATCTCGCTGTACATCAACACGCCGGGCGGGGTCGTCACCAGCGGCCTGGCGATCTACGACACGATGCAGTACCTCAAGGCTCCGGTCAGCACCATCTGCATCGGTCAGGCGGCGAGCATGGGCGCCGTGCTGCTCGCGGCCGGGGCCAAGGGCAAGCGGTTCGCGCTCGCGAACTCGCGGGTCATGATCCACCAGGGCTCAGGCGGGTTCCGCGGCAACACGCCCGACGTGGAGATCCAGGTCAAGGAGATGCTCGCCCTCACGGACCGGCTGATGGAGATCCTGGCCCGTCACACCGGGCAGGACTACGACCGGGTCAAGAAGGACTCCGATCGCGACTACTTCCTGAGCGCCGAGGAGGCGAAGGCCTACGGCATCGTGGATGAGGTCTTCTCCCGCGGCGGCGAGTCGCCGATCGGGAAGCACGACGAGGATGGCAAGCCCAAGAAGTAGGCCGGGCGTCCCGTCGCGGGCGGTCCCATCGGTCCATGGCTGACGGCGCACGGGTGCGTGCTATCCTCGAAATCGGATGACGACCAAGACGAAGGCTCCGTACCGCTGCTCGTTCTGCGGCAAGAGCCAGGAGCAGGTCCGAAAGCTCATCGCCGGGCAGGGCGTGTACATCTGCGATGAGTGCATCAACCTGTGCCAGGAGATCATCGACGAGGAGATGGCGGAGGCCCCGCGCGCGAGCGGACGCACCCCGCCGGCGCCACTCCCCAGCCCGCGGAAGATCAAGGAAGCGCTGGACGAGTACGTCATCAGCCAGGACGCGGCCAAGAAGGTCCTCTCGGTCGCGGTCTACAACCATTACAAGCGTGTCAACGCCGGGTCGGCGGTGGACGACGTGGAGCTGGGCAAGAGCAACGTCCTGCTGGTCGGTCCCACCGGTTCGGGCAAGACCCTCCTGGCCCAGACCCTGGCCCGGGTCCTGGACGTCCCGTTCTGCATCGCCGATGCCACCAGCCTGACCGAGGCCGGCTACGTCGGCGAGGACGTCGAGAACATCCTCCTGCGCCTCATCCAGGCCGCGGACTTCGACGTCCAGCGCGCGCAGCGGGGAATCGTGTACGTCGACGAGATCGACAAGATCGCGCGCAAGACCGACAACCCGTCCATCACCCGCGACGTGTCCGGGGAAGGCGTGCAGCAGGCGTTGCTGAAGATCCTCGAGGGCACCGTCGCCAACGTTCCGCCCCAGGGCGGCCGCAAGCATCCCCACCAGGACTTCATCCAGATCGACACCACGAACATCCTGTTCATCTGCGGTGGAGCCTTCGAAGGGCTGGAGCGAATCGTCGAGGAGCGCGTCGGCCGGCGGGGGATCGGCTTCGGCTCCGAAGCGCAGCGCGATCCCGAGGAGCGGCGCCGCCTGCTGGACCAGCTCATGCCCGACGACCTGCTCCGCTACGGGCTGATCCCCGAGTTCGTGGGCCGCATGCCGGTCGTGGTCAGCCTGGCCGCCCTGTCGAAGGAGGACCTGGTCAAGGTCCTGACTCAGCCCAAGAACGCGGTCGTCCGCCAGTTCGCGAAGTTCCTCTCCCTTGACCGGGTGGAGCTCGTCTTCACCGACGAGGCCCTGGAGGCGACGGCTCGCCTCGCGACCGAGCGCAAGACCGGGGCCCGCGCCCTGCGGACGATCGTCGAGGAGGCGTTGCTCGAGGTCATGTACGACATCCCCGAGCGGACCGATGTGACCAAGGTCGTGATCACGGCCGAGACCATCGAGCATGGTCGTCCGCCGATGTTGGTGACCGAGACCGATGAGGCCGCCCCGCGCCGGCGCACCAGCCGCGCCCGCGAGGAATCCCCGCGCGAGGAATCGGCCTGAATCGACGCCGGACGGTGGTACCACCGTTCGGCTGGTCCGGTACGACCGGGCAGGCGGGTTTGGTGGGGATCGGGGACTAGGATGGCATCTGGCGCTGGTCCGTCACCCAGGGCCGGGCCGCTTCGGCGGCCGAACGGGTCTCCCCGATGTTGAGTCGGGAGTGGGAGAGCAAACGAGCCACACCACGATGTCTGATTCTTCCGATTCCGGGCGGACCGCCGCTCCGGCACTCGACCCCCTCAACGGCGCGGAGCCAAAGGACCAGTTCCTCGACTCCCTGACCGCGGCCATGCGCCGCGTCGCCGACGATGCGCGGGAAACGAGCCTCTCCGACGCCCGGGCCGCGGTGGCCGCCAAGATCGCCGCCATGCGCACCTCGGCCGCTGCACGGGCCGAGGAGCTGCGGACCCGTTCCGAGCAGGACGTGACCGGCATCGGTGACTGGTCCCGTGCCGAGATCGTCCGGATCGAGGCGGAGACCCAGCGCAAGATCGAGCACCGGCGGGCACAGCTCGCCGAGCAGCTCGAGGAGCACGACCGACGCTCTGCCGACGAGATCGCGCGCCTCGAGGCGCAGGTGGAGCAGTACGAAGGCGAGCTGGCCCTATTCTTCTCCCAGCTGGGCGAGATCAGCGACCCGGACACCTTCATCGCCGCGGCGCGCCGCATGCCGCGCCTGCCGCAGGTCGACGGGGACGAGCCCGAGACGGCGAGTGCCGACTCCGCTGCCGCCGACGAGGCACGCGCCGGTGGCCACCAGGAGCGCCTGCGAAGCCTGGGCCTCGAGCGTAACGGCGACACCGACGTGGCCGAGGGCGAGCCGCCCACGACCAATGGCGTGCATGGCGAGATGGAGCCCGCGAGCGAGGACGCCGCACCGGCCGCACCGGCAGCCGCGCTTCCTGAGATGCCCACCTCGACGAACGGCCAGGAGGAGCCTGCCCCGATGGCGGCCGCTGGCGATGACACCGTGACCACCACCGTGGCGGCGGTGGGACTCGGCAGCTTCGGCGCCGTGACGTCCTTCAAGTCCGCGCTCGAGAAGGCCGACGGCGTGGCCGGCGTCCGACTCAGCCTCGGACCGGGAGGCGAGTTCGTGTACACCGTCATGCACGCTCCGTCCGTGGACCTGGCCTCGGTGGCGACCACCGCCCAGCCCGGCGCCTCGGTCCAACTTGATGACGACGGCGTCCTTCACCTGAGCGCCGGCAAGCGCCGCTGATCCCTTTGGTAGACTCCCCGCACGGCGCTGACCGTGAGGAGTAGCCTCCCGCGGCCGACAGAGACGGCGGGCCACGGCTGAAAGCCCGCCTCGGCAGGCAGAGGTGAACGTCGCACGAGAGCCGACCGGGATCCGCCCGATAGCGCGGGACTGAGGGCGTCGCCCGCGCGGCGGCGTCGAACGAAGGTGGTACCACGGGCCCGCTCGTCCTTCGACGAGCGGGCGTTGTTGTGCATGGAGGATACGGGTGATGGCAGGCGAACCAGCCGGGCTGCCGCCGCGCTACGTGGCCGGGGACGTCGAGCCCCGGGTGTACGAGCGCTGGCTGGCGAGCGGTGCCTTCACGCCTCCCGCTGATCCGTCGGACGGGGCGGAGCGGTTCGTCATCACCATGCCGCCGCCCAACGTCACCGGCTCGCTCCACACCGGCCACGCGCTGTTCGTGACCGCGGAGGATCTCCTGGTTCGCTACCACCGGATGCGGGGCGAGGACGCCCTATGGGTGCCGGGCGTGGACCACGCTGGAATCGCCGCGCAGTTCGTCCTGGACAAGATGTTGGCCGAGGAGGGGCAGACGCGGGAGTCGCTGGGACGCGAGCGCTACCTGGAGCGAATGTGGCGGTTCATCGACGAGACGCGCGACGTCATCTCGTTGCAGCTCCGGCGCCTCGGTGCCAGCGCCGACTGGTCCCGGAACCGGTTCACGATGGACGCCGGCAGTGCCCGCGCCGTGCGCGTGGCGTTCAAGCGGCTCTGGGATGCCGGCCTGGTCTATCGGGCCGAAGCCCTCGTGAACTGGTGCCCGCGCTGTCGAACCACGATCAGCGACCTGGAGAACATCCACCGCGAACAGGCCGGGACGCTGTGGACCATCCGCTACCACCTGGCTGGGCTGGACGGCGCGGCCATCGGCGACCAGTGGATTGCGGTGGCGACCACCCGGCCCGAGACCCTGCTCGGGGACGTGGCCGTCGCCGTCCATCCCGACGACGATCGGTATCGGGCCCTCGTCGGCCGCGAGGCCATCCTTCCGTTCCTCGGGCGACGCCTGCCGATCATCGCCGACGGCGCGGTCGATCCGGCGTTCGGTACCGGGGCGGTGAAGATCACCCCGGCCCACGACCCGGACGACTACCAGATGAGCCGCCGCCACGGTCTGCCGGCCATCTCGGTCCTGGACGAGGAGGCGCGGATCAACGAGGCGGGGGGCGAATTCGCCGGGATGGACCGATTTGATGCGAGGGCCGCCATCGTGGCCCGCCTGAAGGACGCGGGCGACCTCGAGGGCGAGGTGGCGCACCAGATGGTCGTGGGCACCTGCGATCGGTGCGGCACGGTCATCGAGCCGCGCCTCTCGGTCCAGTGGTTCATCCGGACCGAGACGCTCGCGGCCCAGGCCCTCGCATCGGTCCGCGAAGGGCGAACCCGGATCCTCCCGCCACGCTTCGAGAAGGTGTACGCCCACTGGATGGAGAACATCCACGACTGGGCGGTGGGTCGCCAGCTGTGGTGGGGCCACCGGATCCCGGCCTGGTTCTGCCCCGACGGGCACATCACGGTCAGCGACGTCGAGGGGGGTCCCGATGCCTGTGCGGTGTGCGCTCGCCCGGCCACCGAGCTGACCCAGGAGACCGACATCTTCGATACCTGGTTCAGCAGCGGGCTGTGGCCGTTCTCCACCCTCGGCTGGCCCGACGACACGCCGGACCTGCGCCGCTTCTACCCGACATCGGTCATGGAAACCGGCTACGACATCCTGTTCTTCTGGGTGGCGCGAATGATGATGCTGGGCCTGTTCCTGACCGACGTCGAGCCGTTCCACACGGTCTACCTGCACGGCCTGGTTCGAGCCCAGGGCGGGGTGAAGATGAGCAAGACGAAGGGCAACGTGACCGACCCGGTCGAGCTCATCGATGAGATCGGAGCCGATGCCGTTCGCCTCGCCCTGACCGCGGGGACGTCCGCCGGGAGTGACCAGCGCCTGACGATGGCCAAGCTGGAGCGGTCGCGAAACTTCGCCAACAAGCTCTGGAACGCGGCCCGCTTCGTCCTGGCTCATCCGCCATCCACGACCGAAACGGCCGAGTCTGGCAGCGAGTCCGGTGCTGCACCGGCATCGCTTGCCGAACGATGGATCCGATCGCGCCTGGCGACCGCCACCGCGGACGCCACCCGGCGCCTGGACCGATACGACCTGGGCGGATACGCGGGCCTGGTGACCGACTTCGCGTGGGGCGACCTGTGCGACTGGTACCTCGAGATGGCGAAGGTCGAGCTGCGGGACCCGACTGCCTCCCCGGCGGCGATGGACGCGGTCGCTCGTGCCAGCGCCGACGTCCTGGCGAACACCCTCCGCCTGCTCCACCCGATCATGCCCTTCGTGACCGAGGAGATCTGGTCGGCCCTGGCCCAGGTCCATCCGGCCGCCGCCCAGGGCCTCCTCATGACGGCGCCCTGGCCGACGGCCGGGAGGCGGGATCGTGACGCGGAGGCCGCGTTCGAGTCCCTGTCAGAGGTCATTCGGACGGCCCGCAACCTGCGCACCGAGGCCGGCCTCGCGGCCGGTGCGACAGCCCTGCTGCGCATCGCGCCGGCGGACGATGCCGCTGCCCGGGCGGTGGAGGCGGGGCGCCGCTACCTCGAACCCCTCGCTCGTGTATCGGTGGACATCGCCACGGCCGAGACCGCCGTGCCGTCCTCGGGCAGCGCTGCCACCGCGCTCGGGGCCGTCTGGCTCGAAACGGAGGCCGCCGGCGAGGGCCGCGGGGCGGCGCGTGTCGCGGAGCTCGAGACGCAGCGCAATCGTCTGCGGTCGTTGCTGGAGGACGGTGCGTTCGTGTCGCGCGCCCCTGCGGCCGTCGTCGAGCGGGAGCGGGCGCGCCTGGTCGAGGTCGAGGAGCGTCTGCGCCAGATCGGGATCGAATCCGGGGCGGGGTAGAATCGCCCCCGATTCAGCACTGTCAGGAGAGTCGATTGGGATTTCTGCGCCGTCGCAAGGATGAGCCCGCCGCCGAGCCGCCGCCGGAGCCGGCCTTCGCCCAGGTGATCGGGCGCCAGTACTCGCTGGCGTTGACGTACCTCGCGCGGAGCAGCGACGCCATCCGGTTGGCGCCGGGGCCTGACGTCCTCAAGAGCCTGCCCCGCATCGTGGAGCCGCTGGCCGACGAGGGGGTCGAGGTCGTCGCCCCGCTCCCGATCGAGCTGGCGTCCGCGGCTCCGCACATCGAGCGCCTCGACGACCTCGAGCAGTGGATCGTGGCGCGCCGCAACGCGAATCCGGTCACGCGACACGCCCTGTTCGTGCTTGAACAGACCGAGGCGGTGGACATGACGATCGATACGCTGATCTGCGGTCTCCTGGTGGGCGAGATCGACACGACCGGGTACCCCACCTTCGACGCGATCTCCGGCGGCCTGGCCAGTCACTTCGACGACCTGACCGGGGAGCTGGTCGTCCGCGCGGTCGTGGGCTGGGGTGGCAGGGGCCAGCGGGGTGACACCGAGCGGAACGCGCAGCGCGTCCTCAGCAACCTGTACCAGCAGGTGCTCGTTTCGGGGCTGACCATCACCACTGCGGATTCTCCGGTCCGCCGCGAGGCAGGCCAGGGCACCGTCTGTGGCCACTGCGGATTCGACTCGCGCGGAACCGGTGCCTTCTACTGCCCCAAGTGCGGGATGAAGCTCGGCGGAACGCCCTAGCCATCGGTACATTCGTCCCATTGTCCGGGCCTGCCTCGGGCGAGGACACTGGTGCCCCGAGTCACCGCACCAAAGGGCACACATGGAATCACCCCGAGTCCTCCTTGCCGCGCATGAAGATGCTGCCGCCATCGCCGCCGCGCTCACGCGCGCCGGATTCGAGGTCATTGGCAGCGAAGAGGCCTTCGAGACGGCCCTGGTCGCGGGCACCAGGCCCGATCTGGCCGTCATTGACGCCGACCTGGCGCCGAGCATCGTCCGCCGCGTCCATCGCCGGCTGAACGAGGACGGTCCGGTCCAGGCCCTGATCCTGCTCGGCGACGATGCAGGCGAGCTGGATGACGTGTGGCAGGTCAGCGACGAGTTCGTGCTGAAGCCCACCCAGGCCGATGCGATCGTGTACCGGCTCCAGGCACTGCTCATTCGATCCGGCTCCACGTCCACCTCCACCCCGATCGCCGATCCCGAGGTGCAGGTCATCGGCGGCCACGATGCGGCAGATGCGCGAGTCATCGCCGTGTTCGCCCCGAAGGGTGGCGTGGGCAAGACAACCGTCTCGGTCAATCTCGCTGTGGCCCTTCGCATGCAGACCCGCCAGAAGGTGCTCCTGCTGGACGCCGATGCCGGGGTGGGCAACGTGACGGCCGTGATCGACGTGCCCGCCCGCCGCGGGCTGGCCGACATGGCCGACTCCGGGCCTGATGAATGGACCGATGACGCCTTCCGCTCGCTGATCGCCTTCCACGAGCCGAGCGGCCTGGACGTCCTGACCTGGGGCTTCGAGCCCGGCGACGCCGAGCGCATCGGGCCCGACCTGCTCATTGCCGCCGTGCGCTGGGCGCGCCAGCACTACGAGCTGATCATCGTCGACACCCACCCCGGGTATGACGATCGGACGGTCGCCATGCTGTCGGTCGCCAATGAGATCCTTCTGACCGTCACGCCGGAGGTCGGTCCGCTGCGCAACAGCGCCCAGTTCCTCGCGCTGGCGCACGAACTGGGCATCGACGACACCATTCGTGTCGTCGCCAACCGCTCGAACCACGGCGTTGCCCTTCGCGACATGGAGCGTGCGCTCGGCCGCCCGATCCTCGCCACCATCGTGTCGGCCGGGGCGACCGCGGTCATGGCCGCCAACGCGGGGACGCCGCTTGTCATCCGCTTCCCCAAGGAGCGGATCACGGCCGACATCCACCGTCTGGCTCGCGTCGTGGCTGGCCTCGAGGAGGCCACCCCGGTGACCGAGCCCGAGCGACGGCGCTGGACCTTCGCCACGCTTCTCCGGGCGGGCGCCTAGCCTTCGCCCCCTGCCGCCGGAAGGCGGCATTGCTGAACCGGGTCCCCCCTGCGATCATCGGCCGACCGTGCCCACCTATGACTATCGCTGCCAAGCATGCGGCCATACCGTCGAGCTCGTTCACTCCATCCTCGAGGATGGCCCGGATGCCTGCGAGAAATGCGGTGGACCGGTCCAGCGCGGGGTCCACGCCACTGGCGTGATCTTCCGCGGCAGCGGGTTCTACGTCACCGATTCACGGTCGTCGTCAAAGAAAGCCCCGGAGAAGGGAAGCGACAGCTCGGGCTCCACCCCGGCCGGGAAGAGCGGATCGGGGTCCGGGTCCGGGACGACCGACTGATCAGGCGCTGAGCGTCTGGGGGGCGCCGCACCGGCGGCAGAATCGCGCCGTGGACGACACGGTCAAGCCACACGAATCGCACGGGCGGAGGGCGGCCCGCTGAGCGTTCGCCTCGAGGGCTCGCGTCGAGGCATCCCAGACAGCCGCCAGCATCTTGTTGCTGCCTGCCCCGCTGGACCGATAGGGCAGCGCCGCGCGCTCTCCGACCGAGACGGTGCCTTCGCCCGGGTCCTCGATGCCGAGGATGTCGAGCTGGCTCTGCCGGGCCGCAAGCTGCTCAGGCGGGGGTGCCGGTCGCGGCGGGACCACGGGTCCGCGCAGGAAGGTGTCGCGCAGGTCGCGGCGAGGGGTGCCCGGTGCAGGAAGTGGCGTGGGTGCAGCAGGCTCAGGCTCGACCTGGGTGGTTGCCGCGACTTCCAGCTCCTCCTCCGCCGCCACCGGCCAGGCTTCCGGCTCGACTTCCGCGACAGCGGCGAGATCGGCCCCTTCGGTGACGGCGGCATCGTCCGCCTGTGCCAGGATCGGTTCAGGCTCGACCGGCCAGTCCGCCGTCGAGGCCGAGGCCGCCGCCGGAACGACGATCTCGTCTTCGGCGGGCCACGCCGCCTCCGGTGTCGTGGTCTCCGCCATGGCCGCCAGCGGCTCGGCAGCCGGCCACGCGGGCTCCTCGGCCATGGTGAGCTGCGGAACTTCGTCGACGAGGGACGGCATGAGGGCTGGTCCAGCCATCCGTTCGTCCAGGGCGCCAACGTCGTCCACACCGGCGACCGGCATGCAGGAGCGACACCGGCCCTCGTCGTCGTTCCAGCACGTCATACACGTGTAGCGGCGGCAGTCCAGGCAGAAGTTGAACGTGTCCTGGAAGGCGTCGATCTGCCGGGTCGCAAGCGCATCCTCTTCGGCGCGCATCGCGTCATTGATGGAATCCGACAGGCTCTCGGTGCTCATGATGAACGACTTCAGGCCGGTCACCAGGCCACGCGTCTTCCGCGTACGGGTCATCGGCTGCGGTGCGCCGAGCTCGTAGCGCGTTCCGCAGCGTTCGCAGAAGGATTCGGTCAGCAGGTCAGTCATCGGTATCAGGACCCGTCGTAGGCGGGTCGCCAGTATAGCCACGGGTTCCGGGATGCCCGGATCGGGCCAAAGTACCGCGCAGGGCGCCGTTGGTACCCCGTGCTAGCATCGCTCGCCGTGGGCATGTTCCGGCGGCTCGAGACCTTCCTCGAGCGCCTTGTCGAGGCGCCCGCGGGTCGCTTGGGCGCGGCGCCTCAACCGGTGACGCTCGCCAAACGGATCGAGCGCGCCATGGACACCAACAAGCGCTTCAGCGGTGAGGGCGTGATCGTCCCGAACCGATACGTCCTCCACCTCAACCCGGCCGACTACGCGCCATTCGAGTCGTACCACGGGTCGCTGGAAGACGATCTGGCGCACGACGCGCTGACCCGGTCCCGGCGGTTGGGCTACCGGCTCCTCGCGCGGCCCACCGTCGTGCTGGAACCGGATCCGGCCGTGCCGCGCGGTGAGGTCCGGGTGGCGGCCGCGGTGGCCGACGACGCGCCGGCAACCCCTGAAGCGGTCGTCGTGTCCAGCGAGACGAGCGTCCTCGCGCGGCCCGGCTACGAGATCCCCGGCCCCGATGCGCCGGCGCGCGCGTACCTGGTGGTGCAGACCGATGGTGGACGGGGCGCCCGCTTCGACCTTGGCGGCGCGGTGATCGCGATCGGGCGTGGCGCCGACAACGACGTCATCGTGGACGATCCGCAGGTGAGCCGACATCACTGCCAGCTCAAGCTCCAGCACGGCGCCTACGGCTTCGTGGACCTCCAGAGCCGCAACGGTTCCACGGTCAACGGACAGGCGGTGTCCGAAATCGCCCTCGCCGATGGCGACCGGATCCAGATCGGCAACACGAGCATCGAGTTCCGAGTCCACGGATGACGGCTCCGCGCCGGTGACGAACGACATCCTGCGGCTCCTGCTGCTCGCCCTCCAGCTCGGCTTCCTCGGTCTCCTGTTCATCATCCTGCTGCGGTTTGCGCGAGCGCTTCGCGCGGACCTCCGCCAGGCGGAGGCGCTGGCCGCCTCCACCCAGAGCGGGATGGGACGCCTGGTCGTGGTGGAGTCGCCGGGGGGCGAGCCGGCCGTGGGCCGGGCCCTCCAGATCGGGGCGATCACGACCCTGGGCCGCGACCTCAACAGCACGATCTACCTCGAGGACGAGTTTGCGAGCGGGGATCACGCCGTGCTCACCTTCCGGGGCCGCGCGTGGTACGCCGAGGACCGGGGCAGCACCAATGGGACCTACGTGAACGGGCACCGCATCCAGCGCCCGGTCGCGCTCTCGTACGGGGACGAGCTCATGATCGGGCGGGTCCGCTTCCGGCTGGAGCGCTGATGGTCCTTCGCCTGGCCGGTCGGCGCACCGAGCTCAGCCTCCTGGCGCCGGTCGTGCTCCTTGTGCCGCTCGGGGTGGTTGTCACGCATATCGCTCAGACGGGGCTGTTCGAAACCGGGCCGCTGGCGGTGGCGATCGCGTTCGCCGGGCTCGTCCTGGGGGCCCACTTCGTCCTGGCCTGGGCCGGCCATTTGGGGGACGAGATGCTGCTGCCGGCCGTGGCGGGGCTCGGCGCGGTGGGGATCGTGATGCTCAACCGCCTGCCGCAGGACCTGGCCGGCAACCCGGCCTTCGATCTCGGCATGGTGGGGACCCAGCTGGTGTGGTTCGGGGTGGGCCTGGCGGCCATGGTCCTGGTCGCGGTCGGTGTGCGCGACGACGGATTCCTCCGCCACTACAAGTACAGCTGGGGGCTGCTCGGTGCCGCGCTCCTGGTCCTCACATTCCTGTTCGGCACGGAGATCAACGACGCGCGGCTGTGGATCGTGATCGGTCCATTCAGCGTCCAGCCGTCCGAGGCGATCAAGGTCATGCTCGTGATCTTCCTGGCCGGCTACCTGGCCGAAAACCGCCTCGTGCTCGCCGGTGCGAGCCTCCGGATCGGTCCGTTGCAGCTCCCGCCCCTCCCGTACCTCGCCCCCATGCTCGTCGTGTTCGCCGCGGTGATGCTGGTCGTCGTGGTCAGTCGCGACCTCGGCACGGCACTCCTGTTCTTCGGCGTGTTCCTGACCATGCTCTTCGTCTCCACCGGGCGGCGCTCGTACGTCCTGTTCGGGGCCATCCTGTTCGTGGCCGGCTCCGCGGTTGCCTACCTGCTGTTCCCGCATGTCGCCGCCCGGATCGACACCTGGCTCGATCCCTGGGCCGACCCCAACGGCGCGGGCTACCAAACCGTGCAGGCGATCTATGCGTTCGCGCGTGGCGGAGTCTTCGGGGAGGGACTTGGGCAGGGGCTGCCGGTGGTGAATGGCAACCTGCCGATCCCGGCCGTCGAGACCGACATGATCTTTGCCGCCATCGGTGAGGAGCTCGGCATGCTCGGCGCGGTGGCGGTGCTGGGTCTGGTGGCAGTGGTCATGACCCGCGGCTTCCGGATCGCGGCCCTGGCGGGGGACGACTTCAGCACGATGCTGGCCACCGGGCTGGTGGCCGGGCTCGTGCTCCAGAGCCTGATCATCGTGGGCGGTAACCTGAAAGTCGTTCCCCTGACCGGCATCACGCTGCCGTTTATCAGCTATGGAGGCTCGAGCCTGCTCGCCAGCTTCGTCGTGGTGGGCCTGCTCCTGTCGATCAGCCACCGATCCATCCCGCGGCCGGCCGCAGGCGACGAGGACGACCGATGATCGTCCGTCACCTGCCCCGCCTGGGGACGGCCGTGCTGGGCGGCTTCGGGGTGTTGGTGGTGGCCCTGTCCATCTGGCAGGTGGTGCTCGCCGCCCCGCTGGAAGCGCGGCCCGACAACCCGGCGCTGATCGCCGCCCACCGCAGCCAGCCCCGGGGCACGATCTTCGACGCACAGGGCTCGGTCCTGGCCTCCACCGCGGTGGTCGATGGCATCGCCCGGCGGACGTACGCCGATCCGGCCTCCACCCACGTCATCGGCTACGCATCCCTGCGCTACGGGACGTCCGGGATCGAGCAGGCGTGGGATGAGCTGCTGGTGGGCCTCCGCGATCCGAACCCGCTCCAGGACATCGTCAACGACGTGCTCCAGCGGCCGCCCCAGCCGCACGACCTCGTTCTGACGATCGACCAGCGACTCCAGCACTTCGCCGCATCGCTGCTGGGGGCCAACGTGGGCGCCGTGGTCGCGCTGGATCCGACAACCGGTGCCGTGCTGGCCATGACCTCCAGCCCGACGTTCGACGCGAGCCTCATCAGCGGCGACCCGGCGGCCGCCGAGGAGCCGTGGCTCGCCCTGCAGGGAGACCCGAACGCCCCGTTGGTCGACCGGGCCCGCAACGGCATCTACGTCCCGGGCTCGATCATGAAGGTGCTCACTGCCGCCGCGGCCCTCGACGCCGGTGCCATCACCCCGGACACGACCTTCCCGACCCAGCCCGAGGAAGAGGTCAACGGGATGGTCGTGGACGGGTTCGTCATCAACGAGCACGACCTCGCCGGGGTCACACCGGGCCTGTGGGACCTGTCGGAGGCGATGCAGGTCTCGAGCAACATCTACTTCGCCCACGTGGGGCTCGCGCTCGGCCAGCGCGGCTTCATGAGCGGCGCGGAGGACTTTGGCTTCTGCGACGTCATGGGCATCGGTCCTGGCGGGCATGGCCTCGGGGTGTCCGCGTCATCGGTCACGCCGCTGACCGATGCCGGCTGCGAGGACTTCGTGGACGACGCCGAGCTCGCCTCGGCCGCGTTCGGCCAGGCACGGGTCACCGTGACGCCCACCCAGATGGCGCTGGTCGCGGCCACCATCGCCAATGGCGGGGTGATGATGGACCCGTTCGTCGTTCGGCAGGTGCTCAGCGCCGACCCGGCCGGGGGCGCCGCGCAGGTCGTGGCCAGCTACGACAGCCCGGGCCGCCGGTCGGTGGTGAGCCGCCAGACCGCCGACGAGGTACGGACGGTCATGGTGGACGCGGTGCATGGCCCGCTCGGTGCGCCGTATGCCGGGTCTGCCAACGTGGCGCTGTACGGGATCAGCGGGGTCCAGACCGCGGGCAAGACCGGCACCGCGGAACGAGGCAACGACCTGCCGCCGCACTCGTGGTTCATCGGCTTCGCGGCCGCGCAGCCGGGCGCCACGCCCAGGATTGCCATCGCCGTGATCGTCGAAGGCGCAGGCCCCGGATCGGTCACCGCGGCCCCGATTGGTGGCCAAGTCATGGCCGAGTGGCTGCGCCTGACCGGGAGCTGAGCGGATATCGCGGCCCGTCCCGGGAACGAGGATCAAACCGAATAGCCGCCCCGCGCATCGATCGCGTATGAACCGCACGGAGGCCGGCTGGGGTATTGTCAGCGGACCGATCCTTCACCATCGTGGAGTCCGCCGTGAACGTCCAGGAAGCTGCTGAGCGCACGACCGGCAATATCGAGCACGTCATCGTCGGCAAGCACGCCGAGGTGCGGCTCGCGCTGGTGGCCCTCCTGTGCGAAGGCCACATCCTGATCGAGGACGTGCCCGGGGTCGGCAAGACGATGCTGGCCAAGGCATTGAGCCGGAGCATCGGCACCAGCTTCCGGCGGATTCAGTTCACGCCGGACCTGCTCCCCTCGGATGTCACCGGCCTGTCGATCTTCAACCAGAAGACGCAGGACTTCGAGTTCCGACCCGGACCGATCATGGCCCAGATCGTCCTGGCTGACGAGATCAACCGGGCGACGCCAAAGACCCAGAGCGCACTCCTCGAATGCATGGAGGAGCGGCAGGCCACCATCGACGGCGTCAGCTACCCGATGCCCAGCCCGTTCCTCGTCATTGCCACCCAGAACCCGATCGAATACGAGGGAACCTTCGCGCTGCCGGAGGCCCAGCTCGACCGCTTCCTGCTCTGGATCCGGCTCGGCTATCCCAAGCCCATGGAAGAGCTGGTGATCCTCGACGAGCAGAAGCGGCTCCATCCAATCGAGTCCATCCAGCAGGTACTCGCGCTCGACGAGCTGCGTCAGATGCAGGCCGGGGTGAAGGAGATCTACGTCGACCAGGGCGTGGCCGACTACATCATTCGCCTGGTCACGGCCACCCGCGAGCACGCCGACGTCTACCTGGGCGCCTCGCCCCGCGGGTCCCTGCACCTGTACCGCGCGGCGCAGGCCCTGGCTGCCATCAACGGTCGCGACTACGTGATCCCCGACGACGTGAAGCAGCTGGCGGTCCCCGTGCTCGGCCACCGCATCATCGTTCGCAGCCAGGCGTCACTGCGCGAAGTCGACAACGACGCCATCGTGCGCGAGATCCTGTCCACGGTGTCCATCGCCGAGCCGACCGAAGCCAGCACGCCGGCCTAGGGCGTTCCCGCAGCGCGATCGGTATGGGGAAGATCAGCCGCCGGCTCCCGGCCATCTTCGTGGCGACCGTGCTGGTCGTCGCCGCGTTCAGCACCGGCATCACGGTCCTGTTCTTCCTCGTGTACCTGGCCGGTGCCCTGGTCATCGGATCGTGGTGGTATGCCCGTCGTGGGTTGAGGGGCATCCGGGCCGGGTACCACGTCCTCAATCCGCGGGCCCAGGTGGGGGAGCTGCTCCACGCGGTGTACCGGATCGACAACGACGCGCAGTGGAGCAAGCCGTGGCTCGAGGTGACGAACGACTCGACGCTCCCGGTCGGCCTGCCGGGCCGCGTGATCGGGATTCGGGCCCAGGGCAGCCGCCAGTGGCTGTCCAAGGTGCTGCTCTCCCGGCGCGGGACCTACCGCGTCGGCGCGGTGAAGGTCCGGACCGGCGACCCGTTCGGCCTGTTCACCTCGGAGATGTCCGTCGGTCGACCGACGACCGTGGTCGTCTTCCCCAAGCTGTACGACCTCCCGCACTGGCGCCTTCCCCCCGCGCCGATCGAGGGAACCGCGGCCACCCGCCGCCGGCGCGAGATGGCCTCCCCGCTGGCGGCCACCATCCGCCCCTACGCCCCGGGCGACGCCATCAACCGCATCCATTGGCTGAGCAGCGTCCGCCATGGCGAGCTTCAGGTGAAAGAGTTCGACCCGGAGCAGGCGGCCGACCTGTGGCTCATCCTCGACCTTGACCGATCCGCCCACGTTGGCGTGGGCGACGGATCCTCGGTCGAAACGGCGGTCAGCGTTGCGGCGTCGATCGCCGTGCGAACCCTCGCTGACAACCGGGCGGTTGGCCTCACCGCCTCGG
>Ga0210139_1000058_pt1 | contig 18459 bp, 18 predicted proteins | sample Browns_TuleB_D2_FD_184855 | JGI IMG/M metagenome (GOLD analysis project Ga0210139, IMG submission 184855) | Wetland microbial communities from San Francisco Bay, California, USA, that impact long-term carbon sequestration - Browns_TuleB_D2 (SPAdes) | ecosystem: Environmental > Aquatic > Marine >... | reverse complement strand
CATCAACAACGTGAGGGACGGGCTGTTCGGGGCGATCATCGTGGGCCCGAAGGGGTCGAAGTACCGGGATCCGAAGACGGGCGAGGACGTGACGATGAAAAACGTCTGGCAGGTGGATGTGCTGGTGGACCGGTCGTTGCCGGAAAATTCGGGCCGGTCAGACTACCGGGATGCCTCGTTGTTCTTCCAGGAGGAGGACAATATTCTCGGGACCTCGTTCATGCCGTATCTTCAACAGGCCGCGGGACTGGTCGGGGTAAACTACCGGAGCGAGCCGTGGGCCTATCGGGAAGAAGAGGGGTGCGAGCCGGGAAACATGTTCACCGCGTGTGTCGCGGACGAATCGGAGCCGGTAACGCCGACGATCATGGCCAACGCGGGAGATCCGGTCCGGATTCATGTCTTCGGCGCGTTCAACGAGCAGAACCAGATCTTCAGTCTGGAGGGGCATGAATGGCCGCTCAAGCCGAATATGGTCGGGGCGGACATGCTGAGCAGTTTCCAGTTCGGCGGGTCGGAGAATCTGGATGTTTATATCAAGGAAGGGGCGGGCGGTCCGTACCGTCTCCCCGGCGATTACGTCTGGCAGAACCACCGGCAGCCGTATGCCCAGGCGGGCCAGTGGGGGTACCTGCGGGTTCTTCCGGCGGGCGATAAGCGCATCCTCCCGCTTAACAGTATGGGGCCCGGAGGCCGGACGGCCGATCTGCCGCAGGATGGAGGCGCCGTCCCGGTTTCCATGCTTGAGAAGAAATAAAGAGTCTTCGGGTTCATTCCATCGGGGAGGGGCAGGGGGGAGCGCAATCGCCCTCTTGCCCCTCTGCTTTTAATACCGTTTGATGGGGGGGGCCGGTATTTGGTATCATGAGTATTGCAGGTCGAATGTGCTCGAAATGGCGGGAGACGGGAAAGGAGCGGAAATGAGATATCTGGCGGTAATTTTCGGCGTGGTCTTGCTGGGATGGATCGGTGCATCGGAAGCCTTCGCCGCCTCAAGCTACAAGGAAATCGCCGTGACGGACGGCGGAACCGTGAGCGGGAAAGTCACGCTGAAGGGCCCCGTTCCGGAGCCGCGTCTCTTCCCGGTGGTCCTCTATCCGTTCGGGACATTCTGCAAGAAGATTTCGGACGGTCACGGGATCATTCGCCTGGAAGAGTTCATTGTGTCGTCGGACGGCGGCATGCAGGACGCGATCGTGGCCGTGCAACAGATCGATCAGGGCAAACCGTTTCCTCCCATAACAGCGGAGTTCGTGGCGGTGGATTGCATGTTTCATCCCGCCGACGTGCCCGACAGCGAGCTGTTCCGGGTCAATCCGCAGAAGCATCTCCGGCACGCGCATCCGCTCGTAACCGTTCTGGAGAACCACGAGCCGATATCGGTGGTGAACAAGGATCCGATCATCCATAACGGACAGGTTTTCCAGAGCGAAAAAGGGAACATCATATTAAATTTCCCTCTCCCCGTGTCGAGTGAACCCCGGGGCGGAATTCTCAACTTCGGGCCGGGAAAACGGATTTCGGAGATGATTTGCGGGATGCACGAGTTCATGCAGAGCTGGGGATTCGTGGTGGACAATCCGTATTACGCCAAGTCCGGCCGGGACGGGAAATTCGCGATCGATCAGTTGCCTCCGGGCACGTACAAGCTCATCGCGTGGCATCCGCATCTGAAACCCATCGTTCGGGAAGTGACGGTACCCGCCAACGGCCATGCCTCGGTCGATTTTGAGTTTGACGCCGCCCAGGTGATCCGGCCTCATTATGAGACCCAGGAGAAATTCCGAATCGGCCCGGAGGCGCATCCCCATGAGCATCTGGAGGAGTGCCAGCCCCCCTATTGCGATAAATAAGTCGTGCACTCGGCTGAAGGACGCGGGGCCCGGCGGCTCCCGTCTAGTAGGTCGGCAGGCGCTTGTCCTCGCCGGTCAGCCGACGATAGAGGTCATGGAATTCCGGCGTGGTCAGGGAGGGATCGGACAGCCTTTTCAGATCCTCCGGCTGAATCGGGATCTGCGATTTCTCGTCAAAGGCGGATGATCCGATCACGATATGATCGGGAAAATATCGGTATTCGGGCAGGAGATATTTGATGTCCTGATTGTACGTGATCGCAAGGCGTATGGCGAGCCTCGCCACGTCGGCCGGGATGTCCTTTCCGATGGCGATATTTTCGGGCGGATGGCCCAATCGAAAAAACTGGGACCGGATTCGGATGATTCCCATCTTCTGGAATTCCTTTGTAATCGCGTCCAGGTCGCCCTTTCGTTCCTTGGCCAGGAAAAGCTCGACCAGGATCTTCCCGTTGGCGTCCGGGGGTCTCGGCTCCTGTTCCGTACGGAGGGTCCGGCCCGGTGCCTCTCCCCACGAATCGGCCGGACCGAAGTCCTTTCCGTTGAAGCGAATGGTGTATACTAAAAAGAGCAAGATCCCTATCATCCAAAAGCGTTTGGAGCCCGTATTCATCACCATTTCCTCGGTTTCAGTTGCAGGTTGAACATCGGCGGGTATTTTATCAGAAATAAAACCGATTGAGAAGGCGAATGTCGATAACGATTCCCCCCAACCGGATTCCGGAGAAATCCCGAATAAGGTTTGTCCGCTCCACCCGGGTGGTTTTCCTGTCGCTGTTGGGTTTGCTGGCGGCATCGACGATGTTATCGGCCAGCGGGCCGGCCAAGGAGCTGCCCCTTTTAGTGACCGTAAGTGATTTGGCAAAGGAACCCCAGGAATACGATGGCCACCGGGTGGTGGTCACGGGTCGTGTGCAGTCGATGGAAATCCAGAGAGGCCGGCGGGGGAGTGAATTCCTGATGCTGGTCCTGGAGGAAGACGCTCCCTCCGCACCGTCATCCGGCGCCGTTCAGCCGGTCCAGGTCTACAGCCCCACGATTCCAAAGGTGCATCAAGGCGAACGCGCCCTGGTTCAGGGGGTGTTTCACATTGAGGGAATGCAAGCCGGCCGCTCCTTCGAGCATTTTGTGGATGCCGAAGTGGTTCTCCAAAACTAGAGCCCGGGCCGTTCCCGGATTCCCCGCCTGTTTTCCGGCATTGAAATCCATCAGGCTCCGCTCGGACGGTTGGGAAAATTACGGCAGGAGCGTGACCTCGATCCGCCGGTTTTGCGCCCGCCCGGCCTCGGTCGTATTGCTGGCCACGGTCCGCGTGGAACCGTATGCCGCCGCGGATAGCACGGTCCCCCGAATCTTGCTCTCCTCTTCGAGGAACCGGACCACCTCGATCGCGCGCGTCCCGGTGAATTCCCACGCCGTGGGAAATTCACGGGCCATCGAAGGCGCGATCGGGACATCGTCCAGGTGGGCGCCGATCACAATCTGTTGCCCCTTCGCCCCTTTAAGAACCTCCCCCAGTCGAGCCAGAATCTCTTCGCCATTTTTTGTGATTTCCACGTCGTCCGGATCGAACAACAAGGTTTCCGCAAGGAGGAACGTCAATCGATCATCGGAGGTCTTCACCCGGGCGCTTCCCTTCTGTATTTCGCTTCGAAATGACCTTTGAAAATCGTTCGACAACCCCTTCGCCCAGGACATGTCCGGCCCTTTTATGACCACGCCTCTTTTCTTGGAGAGGAGCGTGATCTCCCGCGAAAGACTTTTCACCTGGGCCGCAAGATCATCCGCCCTGGTTTCATTTTCCTGGGCTGCTCTCAAAAGATTCTGGTTCTCGCTCGCCAATTGCTCCGACTTCCCCGCATTCGCTTTAAGTTGATCGATCTCCTTTCGGAGCTGTTCATTCTGTTGCCGTTCCCTCTCCAGTTGCTGGATGGCCGATTGAAAGCTCTGTTGACTGACACATCCGGTCGAAAACATCGTCAGAATGAAAATTCCGAAAAGCGATCGATATCGCATCGTGATACGCCTCCTTCCGCTGGGATAACCGTTCATGGGACGCCCGGCCGTTTGGGGCGGTTCCGCGCCTACTATAAAGGAGACCCGCCCGAAATGGCAAGCTTCCGGCGGGCGGGGACCGGGATTGACATCCCGTTCGACGCATGTTACGATGGCGCCAATTTTTTCGTGGGGATACGTGAAAGACGCTTTGGCGCAAATGGAAATCTCATTTCGAATCGATTCGGGTCGGGTGTTCTTTTGCCTTGCCCTGATGGCCCTCTCCCTGCTCTCGGCCTGCGCCCATCCGGCGCCCGTGCGGGAGGCGGAATACCCGATCGATTGCAGGAAGGAGGATTCGGTCAAGGACCTGCTTCGCCGCGGGGATGTTCACCGGAATTTGATGATGAGGGAGATCCCGGAAGAAAATACGACTCCCGAACGATGGACGGAAATCCGGGCCATCCACGGAGACCGGGCGAGGATGTGTTATCAGCTGGTCCTGGATGTCAAACCGGATCATCCCTATGCCCTTGTCGACATGGGGTTCAGCTACGTCGTGGAATCGACCTTTCCGGGGCTGACACCCGAGGCGCGGGAGAAAGCGCTGGTGACGGCCACGGGATACATGCAAAAGGCGCTGACCTCCCGGCGGCTGGATGCCCAGACCTATTATTATTTGGGCGAAATTGCCGCACGGCGGGGCCAGTGCGATGACGCGATGAAGATATTCAGCGCCCTTCTGACGAGCCGGTGGTCCTACTCCCAGGTTTACGCCTGGATCGGCTATTGCGACGAAGAAATGAAGAAACCTCTGGAGGCCCGGGCGGCCTATCAGAGGGCCGTGGATATCTCCAATCCCGTTGAAATTTCCGAATGGGCCAAGACCAAACTCAAATGAACGACGGGAACCAAGCATGATGCGGCGCTCCGGGCCAGGGAAAACCGATCGAAGCCTGATCTTCCTGGTGTTCGGCCTCTGGATGTGCGGCTGCACCGCGGCCATCCTTCCTCCCCCCCCGACCGCCCCTTTTCGCCCACGGGACGAGGTCCTGATCGAAAACTACAAATTTCGGGTCGCGGTCATGGACTTTACCGACCAGACCGGCCAGGCCGGAGATCTGGTCAAAACAATACCGGATATCCTGACGACGGAATTGTTCAAGCAGGGACGCCTCGATCTTTACGAGCGGGATCCGCTTCGCGGCTTATCGGTCCGGGATGCCGGCGAGCTCGTGGAAGGCCTGATGGACAAAGGGGTCATCGACGGGGTGATTTCGGGAACGGTCACCCGATTCTCTCGCGTCGAAAAAACCATCGTGATCGAGGTGCGACTCTTAAGCCGGAACAAGGCCGTCATGTACGCCGATCAACGCAGCCTGAGTTACACGGGCCGCCGGGCGATGGAAATATCGCGGGACGACGTATTCTCCCTCGGCGAGTCGATTTCAAAAGCGGTTCCCCGTGTCCCGGATTTAAGGATCGTGAGCAAGAACGCCGGCCAGATCACGCTCAACGGCGGATCCAATAAGGGCCTGGTCACGGGCATGACCGGGTATGTTCAGGCCTACCTGGAAAAAATAAACGACCCGGAAACGGGGGAAATTCCGAAACCGTCGGCGATCATCGTGGGGGAAGTCGTGATCGATCATGTGGCCGAGGACTCGGCCATCGGTCGGGTCATCCTCGGAGACGACGTCCTCGTCGGAGACACCCTTCATTTCAAGTAGGCTCCGCGCGAAATCACAACCCTGGGCCTATCAGAGAATCCCGTGACCGATTTTAAACCCTTTCTCATGGCCTGGAATCTCACCAAGCGCTGCAACCTCCGCTGCGCCCATTGCTACCTTTCGGCCGGGGAGCGCGACGCGGGCACGGTGGATGAGCTGACGACGGAGGAATGCCACCGCGTGATCGACGGAATGGCCCGGGTGAATCCGGCCTCCATCGTGGTCCTGACGGGCGGGGAACCGCTCCTTCGAAGGGACCTCACCGATATTGCACGGTACGCGACCGGGAAAGGCATGATGGTGGTGGTGGGAACGAACGGCACGCTTCTGACGGATGCGAGGATCCGGATGCTGCAGGAGGCGGGCGTGATGGGACTCTCGATCAGCGTGGATTCGCTCAATCCCGAACTCCACGATAACTTCCGCATGCTTCCCGGCGCCCTGGAAGGTGCGATGAACGGAATCCAGGCCTGTATTCGGAACGGGCTTCCGTTCCAGGTTCATACGACCGCCAGCCGGATGAATTACGCTGAAATTCCGGCGATCATGGAGTTTGCCCATCGCAACAAGGCGCGGGTCTTCAATCTTTTTTTTCTTGTCTGCACCGGCCGGGGCGAAGAAATGTCCGATATCAGTCCGGAGCAGTATGAACAGGTCCTGGGGTATCTCGTCGACGCGCAGGAGCGGTACCCCGGCATGTTCGTCCGTTCGCGATGCGCGCCCCATTTCAAGCGAATCGCCTATGAAAGGAATCCGGAAAGCCCGATCACGAAGGCCCAGGGCTATGAGGCCGGCGGTTGTCTGGCCGGGACGCACTATGCCCGCATCACGCCCGAAGGCGATCTCACCCCGTGTCCGTTCATGCCGATCTCGGTCGGGAATCTCCGGCGGGAGGAATTCGACCGCCTGTGGGACCATTCCCCCGTTTTTGATGATCTCCGGCGTCCGTCCCTGAAGGGCAAATGCGGCGATTGTGAGTTTGCCGAGCTTTGCGGAGGCTGCCGCGCCCGGCCGTTCGCCTCGCACGGCGATTATCTGGACGAGGACATCTGGTGCCTTTACACCCCCAAAGGCGGACCGAGGATCGTGCCCTTGCGGGAGGAAGAACTGCACCTGATATGGTCGCGGGAAGCCGGGGAACGGCTTTCGCGGCTGCCCTTTTTTCTTCAAAAGATGATCAGAGGGCGCGTCGAACGTCGCGCGCGCGAAGAAGGTCTTGAAATCATCACGCTGGAGTTTATGGAAGATCTTCGGAAAAAGACCTTCGGTAATGCAACCCCCACCTTCAAAGACGGCCGTTTTCAGGGATTGTCGGATTAGACGCGGGGAACCCGCGGATTTCCCGGGGACGTGCCTCCCCCGGGAGGTGCAGTCCCGGTATCTCACGGCCGCGATTCCGGAATCTCGTCGGGTTCTCTCATGCGGTGTCCATGAAGAAAATACTCGCAATACAGCACATCCGGTGTGAAACGCTGGGTACGATCGCGGAGGCGCTGGCGGCAAGGCAAATCCGCGTGGATTGGGTCCGAACGTTCGAGGAACAGGCGGTTCCCGACCGCCTCGACGCATATCACGGCCTGGTTGTGATGGGAGGCCCCATGTCGGTATACGATCGGGACCGACACCCCTTCCTTCGAGATGAAATCCGCCTCATCGAAGAGGCCTTGAAGGGCGAAATCCCGGTCTTGGGGGTTTGTCTGGGGAGCCAGCTCCTGGCCGCGGCCCTGGGGGCCCCGGTGACGCCGGGTGGCCGGAAGGAAATTGGATGGTATCGAGTCGACCTCACGCCGGAAGGGAGGAACGATCCTCTCTGGGCCGGCCTTGAGCCTTCCTTTACGGCCTACCATTGGCACGGTGACATTTTCACCCTGCCCGCCGGAACGGTGTCTCTCGCCTCATCGGATCAAACTTCCCATCAGGCGTTCCGGTACGGCCGCTCGGCCTACGGCGTCCTTTTCCATATGGAGGTGACCGAAACGATGATCCGGGACATGGTGGACACGTTTCGGGAGGAGCTTCGGCAGGCGGAGCTGGACGGGGCGCGGATTGTCGAACAGGCCGGACGGCATCTCCCCCGCCTTCGCAAGATCGGAGGGACGGTTTTTTCACGATGGGCGGCCCGGGTGTAGCCGTCAGGACGGCGGAGACCCGCTTTTTCACTTGAAGGGTTTCCGGTCGGGGCGTATAATAATTTCCTGCGTCACAAGCCGATTGGAGATCCGATGATCAAGGTTGCGGACCTGAAGGCGGTCCCTTTTTTCCGGGAGCTTTCGGAAGAGGAACTGAAGAAACTCGCCCGGGTGATGGAGGAAAGAACCTACAAGAATGGGGAGATTATCTTCAACGAGGGGGAAATCGGCAAGGCCCTTTACGTACTGGTCGAAGGCGAGGTCGAAGTGGTCAAGACCATGAAAGGCTCGTACAAGGAGACCCTTGCGATTTTCAAAAAGGGCCGCCTGTTCGGCGAGCTCTCGTTCTTATCGGGGCAGAACCATTCGGCGCTCGCGCGCGCCACCCAGGACGTCAAGGTGGTTGTCCTGACGAAAGACCAGTACGAGCAATTCGAAAAAAGCGATCCCGTGATCGGTCAAAAAATCATGAAGGTGATCGCGCTGACACTGAGCACGGCGCTCCAGAAGATGAATGAACGCTTCCTTCACATGGTGAATTATATCCTGGGGGAGGAAAGCGGCTCATGATAGCCCGCTGAAAAATTCCGTCCGCCCGGAAGGAGAGACGTCCGCATGAGTTTCCTGGTCGACCGGTTTTCCCGTTCGATGTCTTATCTGAGGCTGTCGGTGACCGACCGCTGCGACATGCGCTGTCTTTATTGCATGCCGGTGGAGGGGGAGCCGCACGAATCCCGCAGCGAGGTTCTTACGTTCGAGGAAATTCGTCGCCTCGCAGGGATTCTCTGCGGTCTGGGCATCCGTCAGATCCGCCTGACGGGCGGTGAACCGCTGATCCGAAGTCACGTGCCCGACCTGGTCCGGATGTTGGCGGGCATCGATCCGTTACCGGAATTATCCCTCACCACGAACGCCTCGCGTCTGTCCCGGATGGCCGCCATGCTCAGGGCCGCAGGATTGGCCCGGATCAACATCAGCCTGGACTCCCTCGATCCGGAAAAATTTCACCGAATCACGCGCGGGGGGAGGCTTTCGGACGTCCTGGACGGAATCGACCGGGCCCTCGAGGCGGGGCTGGCGCCGGTGAAGCTGAATACCGTCGTCCTGCGCGGGGTCAACGAAGGGGAGATCCTGGATCTGATCGAGTTCGCCGGGTCGAAGGGCGTGGAAAATCGCTTTCTGGAGGTGATGCCGTTGGGTGCCGTGGGATATGAAAACCGGGCCGGGTTCGTGCCCGCGGAGGAAATTCGCGGAATCATCTCGCGGAAATACCGATTGGAACCCCTGCCGTTCCGGGATGGATCCACGGCCCGGGAATTCCGAGCCGACGGGGGGCGGTTGCGGTTCGGGATCATCAGCCCGGTGAGTGAACGGTTCTGCGCCACCTGCAACCGCCTGAGACTTTCGGCCCGCGGCCGGTTGCAACTCTGTCTCGGTCATGAAGACGGGGTCGATCTGAGACCGCCCTTGCGGGAAGGGTGGAGCGACGACGCGATCACCGATCTTATCCTCCGGACCGTTCGCGAGAAACCGGCCGGGAACCATTTTGCGACCGACCCGGAGCCGGTATTCCAGATTGCGATGTCCGGAATCGGAGGGTAGGCCATCGGAGCGTTTCTGGCCTGGGGGGTTGTGGTCTGGCTTCACGTCCTGGCCGCGATTGCATGGATCGGCGGGATGATATTCATCAGCCTGGTCCTGTCTCCCGTCCTCCGCCAACGGCCGGACTTCCCTCGCGGGGAAATTCTTCAATCCGTCGGAATGGCGATGAAAGCGATCGGATGGATCGCCATTCTGATTCTTCTTTTCACCGGCCTCCTCAACTTCATCCATCTTCAAATTCAATGGAATACGTTCATCGGGCGGCTGCTGATCTTGAAATTGATCCTGGTCGCCCTCGTGGTCGGACTGAGTGCCGTTCATGACTTTCTTCTGGGGCCGAATCTTGCGGCCCGGCTCCGCCGTCCCTCCTCCCCCGGCCGCTCCGGTCTTCCCCTCGAACTCTGGGTTCGGTGGATCGCCCGGATCAACCTCACTCTGGCCCTCGCCATTGTCTATCTCGCGGTATTGATTGCAAGAAGTTAGAAGACGGACATTTGGACCTGCGACGGGAAGAGAGCGGGGAAAGGATGGATCCGGTCAGACCCTTCCGGCATACGGATCCCCCAATTGACGTTATACAATCCTGTGCTATATTTGCTATGGGAGGATCACAGGGGTTCAAAACGGTATACGCCATTGAACCTGCAGTTAACTCGGTCAAGGAGTTTTCCATGCATCGGCTTTTCCTATGGGGACTGGTCGGTTTTATTCTGCTCTCATCCATACCTTTTACGGCGGATCAGGCGCTGGCCATCCCGGCCTTCGCCCGCAAGTACGATCTCCCGTGCAGCATGTGTCACGCGGCGTTCCCGAAGTTGAATGCGTTTGGACTGGCTTTTCGGGACAACGGATATCAGATGGGGAGCGAAAAGGACAATCCGGTCAATCAGCCGGGCGCCTACTGGCCGATTGCGATACGAACGACGATCGGATATCAGTTCACGTCGACCAACAATCAGGACGTCATCAAAAACGGCGTCCCCACGACACAGACCGTGCGGACCGGCAGCGTTCAGGATTTGGGAATCGACCTGTTGAGTTTTGGAACCCTGGCTCCGAACGTGTCGTATAACATCGTGATGACCCTGCCCGGGGAAGTCGGACTCGAGTCGGCCTGGGTCCGGTTGGACAACCTGGCTGGAACGCCCCTTCTTAATTTCAAGACCGGAATCTTCGAACCGGATATCCCGTTTCCGACCAAGCGGATCCTGACTCTGACGGCCGATTATCTCATTTATAACTACCATCCGGCCGGAAGCACGGTCGAGATGGGTCTCGGCGAGAACCAAACCGGGGTCGAATTGATGGGACATGAAGATGCCGCCGGCCTCCGTTATTCGGTGGCGGTGGTCGAGGGAAACAATACCGAAGTCAGTCAGAAGCAGCCGATCAGCCCGGATTTGTTCGAGACCTTCACCTACCAAAAGTCCAACCAGCGCGTGGGTTTATTTGCCTACCAGGGTTCGCAGCCGACGCAATTCCTCCTGGACCCGACGACGATGGATCCCATCGACGGGACCGGATACGCCGACCGGAAATTTTTCCGGACCGGGGCGGACCTTAATCTGAACGCCGGGCCGGTTAACCTTCGCATCCTGGGAATGATCGGGATGGATCCGAAGCAGACAATCGATACGGACGATACGACCGGCGGAATCCAGCCTGCGGCCCGTGATGCAAAATATAACGGCGGTTTTGTCGAGGTGCAGTACCAACCGTCGCCCATTCTGATTTTCAACGGCCGGTACGATCGGGTGAGGAATACGCAGCAATCCGATTCAACCGTGGCCCATTCGGAGGGCAATCAGGAGCAGATGGCTCTTTCAGCCCGGTATTATCTCAACATCAGCAAGCGAACCGATCTTGCCCTGCACGCGGAATTCTCGCAGCTCCGGACGACCATCGTCGGCGCCCAGGATGACGTGGTAAAGAATGCGCTTCTGGCTTTCGATTTCGCTTTTTAGGTCAGCGGGCTGACAACGAGGGAGGGATGCGGCCCCGTCGGCGACCCCGGCGGGGCCGTTTTATTTAGCGGGATCGGGGGCCTTTCCCTTTTCCGGTCAGGAGCCAGTCGACGGACACTTTTCCATAATTCGCGATCCGAACCAGGAGCTGCGGATTGGGAATGCGGCCGTGTTCATACCGGCTGACGTAGTTCTGTTTGCGGACGCCGATGACCCTTGCAAAATTGGTTTGATTCATTTTACCCCGGATGGCGCGGATCCTTTGGCCGACCTGCGTCTTGGATACGTTTTTCATGGACTGTCCCCCCTCGTGGTTGTCCTTTCCGATCCCATTGGAGCATGATTGGCGGGTTCAGGGAAGCTTTAAATGGAGTATACCGTCGTACGTTGCGGGAAGTCAAGAACCTTTATGGCTGAGCATCGAGCGGATCGGCCCGCGCGCGGACGCATTAATTCGAAACGGGCGAATGCCGGAGAAACTCCAGGATCTCTTCCATGTCGTCCGGAAGCGGCGCGGAAAATTCGAGGGATTTTTGGTTGTCCGGATGAAGAAAGCCCAGCCGCTCGGCATGCAGCATCTGCCGTTTTGCGGGGACCGCATCGACGATGGCCTGTCGACCGCCGTAGACCCGGTCGCCGATCACCGGGTGCTGGAGGGATGCAAAGTGGACTCGAATCTGGTGGGTGCGTCCCGTCCGGGGATGGATTTCGACCCGGGTCGCGCGTTTGAACCGCTCGATCACACGATAGGCGGTTCGCGCCTCCCGTGGCCGCGCGGTCCGGTGGGAGATCTTCTTGCGCTCCCATCGGTCACGCCCGATGGCGAGGTCGATCGTGCCCGCATTCTTCGGAAGCCGGCCCGCCACGATGGCCTGATACTGCCGCAGGATGGTGTGGTTTTTAAATTGATGGGATAGGGCGCGATGGGCGGCATCGGTCTTGGCCACCACGATGACGCCCGAGGTGTCCTTGTCCAGCCGGTGGACCAGGCCGGGCCGTTCCCGGCCGCCGATTCCCGACAGGTCCCTGCAATGGGCCAGAAGGGCATGGACCAACGTCCCGGTGTAATGTCCCGGGGCAGGATGCATGACGAGGCCGGCCGGCTTGTTCAAGACGATGAGGGACGGGTCCTCGTACAGCACATCAAGCGGGATCGATTCAGGGCGAATCTCCAACGGCGCCGGAGCCGGAATCCGGCAGGCCACGCGATCCCCGGGTCGGACCTTGTAATGCGGTTTGACGGTCTGTCCGTTGACGCGTATCGCCCCGTCCTTGATCAGCTTTTGAAGGAAAGTCCGGGAGGGGTGCACTTGATGCCGAATGAGGTAGTGATCCAGTCGTTCAAATGCGAACTTGGGTGTGACTGCAAGATCCCGCGAAACAATGCGTTTGGGCGGGGGAAGCGGACGAGGGGCGGCCGGGTCTTTCGACAAGCGGCTAGGCATGCGCCGCGGGGCTCCGGTCCGACCCGTCGGATCGCCGGTCCGCGCGAATGAAGTGCCAGACCATCAGCGCGACTCCGATGCTGATGCAGGAATCGGCGACATTAAAGGCCGGCCAGTGATACCGGCCGATATAGAAATCGAGAAAATCCACCACCTCGCCGAATCGAATCCGGTCCACCAGGTTGCCCATGGCCCCGCCCATGACCAGGGCGATCGCGAGCCGTCCCAACCACGCCTCCCGGGGTGTTCTTGCAAAGAGGGTCCATAGGAAGACGATGGCCACGACCGAAACGGTTCCGAAGAACGCCATCCGCAGGCCGTCCGCCCTTCCCGCGAACAATCCGAAGGCGGCCCCGGTGTTACGGATATAGGTGAGGCTGAACAGGCCGTCAACGACCGAAATCGATTCGCGAAGCTGCATCGCGTGTTGGATCATTGTCTTGGTGACCTGGTCCAGCAAGAGGACCGTTCCGGCCACGGCGGCCAGGAGGAGATAGCGGGACGGCTCCCGTGCGATTTCCTTGAGAAAGGGACGGAGTGACATGTTTCAGCCGATCGCCTTCGCGCACCGGCCGCAAAGACCGGGGTGGCGGTGATCGGAGCCCACATCGCTCCGGTATGTCCAGCATCGCTCGCATTTCGGTTCGTCCGATCGCGTAACGGTGACGCCGAACGAAGGTAGAATTTCGCTTATCCATCCCATCTCCGACCGTTTCGCCGCATCAAACGGCTTCAATCGGATGCGGGATACGAGGAAGATGGGCGATAGCAGGGATTCGTTCTTCGAGAGAAACTCGCGCCATTCCCCGGAGGTCCACAGGTCCACGGAGGCCTCCTGCGAGGCGCCGATGATCTTTTCGTTGCGCTTGACCTCAAGCGCCTTGGCCACCTCCTCGCGGACGGTCAGGAGTCTTTCCCATCGTTCCGCAAGCGCCGGATCGACCGCGCCTTCCCGAACATCGGGCAGCGAGGCCAGATGCACGCTGTCCCGGTCCCGTTGCCCGGAGGGGATCTGGTGCCAGAGCTCTTCCGATGTAAACGAGAGGATCGGGGCCATCAATCGAATCAGGATATTTAATGTTTCGGAAAGCACCGCCTGTGCGGCGCGCCGGGACGTCGAGTTCGCCGGTTCGGAATAGAGGCGATCTTTGAGAATGTCCAGATAGATTGCGCTCAGGTCCACGGCGCAGAAATTGTTCAGGGCGTGGAACACCGTGTGAAATTCAAACTGCGCGTAGCCCTGCCGCACCTTCCGGATCAGACCCTGCAGCCGGTGCAACGCCCATCGATCGATTTCCTCCGGTTGGAATTCCGGGGTCGCGATCCCCGGGCCGGTATAGTCGTACAGGTTGCCGAGAAGAAAACGACAGGTGTTCCGGATCTTCCGGTAGGCCTCGACGAGATGCGACAGTATCTCCGGAGAAATTCGAATGTCCTCCCGGAAATCCGTTGCGGCGATCCAGAGTCTCAGGATCTCGGCCCCGTTTTTTTCAATCACTTCCTGGGGCGCAACCACGTTCCCGGCCGATTTGGACATCTTTTTCCCGGCCCCGTCCACGACGAAGCCGTGGGTCAGGACGGACCTGTACGGCGGTCGTCCTTCCGTCAGGATCGATGTCAGGAGCGCGCTGTGAAACCATCCGCGATGCTGATCCGACCCTTCAAGATACAGATCGGCCGGCCAGGATAATTCGGGCCGGGTCTTGAGAACGGCCGCATGGCTGACGCCGGACTCGAACCAGACATCCAGGATGTCCATTTCTTTTGACAGGCGTGTGCCGCCGCATTTGGAACAGGAGGAACCCCCGGGGAGGAGCTCCTCGGGGGATCGCGTGAACCAGATATCGCTTCCGCCTTCCCGTTCGATGAGGTCGGCGACATGACGGACGATCTCGGCGGAAAAAAGGAGATCCTTGCAATCGAGGCAGCTGAAGGCGACGATCGGCACACCCCAGGCCCTCTGTCTCGAGATGCACCAATCCGGACGGTTTTCGATCATTCCGTAAATGCGGTCCCGACCCCATTTCGGAATCCAGGTCACGTTTTGATCGATGTCCTCCAGCGCGTGTCGGCGCAGTTCGCGATTTTCCATCGAAATGAACCATTGCTCCGTGGCCCGGAAGATCACCGGCTTCTTGCAGCGCCAACAGTGGGGATAGGAGTGGGTGATCGCCTCTTCCTTGAGCAGCATTCCGCGTTCCCGGAGGAGCGCGATGATCCCCTTGTTCGCCTCGAACACCTTCAGGCCCTTGAATACGCCGGCTTCCGAGGTGAATTTTCCGTGCGCATCCACCGGGGCGTAGACCTCGAGCCCGTATCGCTGGCCGATTTCATAGTCTTCCTGGCCGTGGCCCGGGGCGGTATGAACGCAGCCGGTACCCTGATCCTTCGTGACATGTTCCCCCGAGATCAGCGGCACGTTTTGGTCCAGCCAGGGGTGGCGGCAGAGAATCGGCCGGCCTTGCACGAGTTCCTGGCCCGTGTAAGCCCTCTCCATCGTGGTATACTCGCCGGGTTTATACCCGAAGGCGCTCATGCAGCTCTCGATCAGGTCCTGGGCCATGATGAGTCCGCCGGCGGGTGTCCGGACCAGCCGGTAGATGAATCGGGGATGGACGGCAATGGCCTTGTTGGCCACGAGTGTCCACGGGGTCGTGGTCCAGATGACGACGGAGGCGCCGTAGACCGGGTTGATTTCGAATCGTCCTTCGGTCTTGACCACCGGGAACTTGACGTAGATGGACGGGGAGGTGTGCTCTTCGTATTCCACCTCCGCCTCGGCCAGGGCCGTTTCGTCGTTCGGACACCACAGGACGGGTTTCTTTGCGCGGTAGACCCCTCCGGTTGCTACAACTTTCGCGAACTCCCGGACGATGGCCGCTTCGTAGGCGGGACTCATCGTCAGGTAGGGATGTTCCCAGTCCCCCAACACTCCCAGCCGTTTGAACTCCTCCCGCTGAATTTGAAAATACTTTTCCGCGTATTCGCGGCAAAGCGTTCGAATCTGGATCTGGCTCATCTCCCGCTTCTTCGGTCCCAGGTCCTTCAGCACTTGGTGTTCGATCGGGAGGCCGTGGCAATCCCACCCGGGGACGTAGGGTGTGGAGTGGCCCTCCATCGCCTTTGATTTCACGACGAAATCCTTCAGGATCTTATTGAGGGCATGGCCGATATGAATCCGGCCGTTGGCATAGGGCGGGCCGTCATGCAATATGTACCGTGGACGGTTCCGGCGTTCTTCGCACAGCCGTTCGTACAGATGTTCCCGATCCCACTGGGCCAGCAGTTCCGGTTCCCTATGAGTCAAATTGGCCTTCATGGGAAAATCGGTTTTAGGGAGATTAAGCGTTGACTTGTAGTCCATGCATTGATCTCGTTCCTGGTTTGCTAACTCGTTTAAACACTTGGAATTTCCGATACTAACATCCCCGATTAACCTTGTCAAGAATTCGGCCGCGGCCCCATTCCGACGCGAGAAAGCGATTGACAAATCCGGTGGGTTTAGTATATTTTGAAAACACGATTCGTATAACGATTATGCACGCTTCCATCCCCGATTTTGAACTCATCGATTAGGACAGTTTGGAGGAATTTATGAGTGATCACGAAGAGGTCGAGACCCAAATCCCGTCTCCGCCGCAATGGACGGAAGAAGGGCGGGCACAGATGCAGAACGTTCCGTTCATGGTCCGCAAATCGGCCATGCGGGGGGTGGAGGAGTTCGCCAAGAGTCGGGGGATTAGCGTGATCGATCCGTCCGTGATCGCACAGGCCCGCGCAGCCAAGGAGCAGGGCGAGCTTCCCGTTCCCGGAACCCGGGAAATCCCTCCGGCGACCCAACGCCGGCCGGCGGCCCAGCAGTACGTCAGCTTCTTGTTTTACAAAACGGATCCGGCATGGAGGCGGTTGCCCCAAGCCGAACGGGAACAGGGAAAGAAGGAATTCACCCGGGTCGTGGAGGAATATACGAAGGACCGAAAGCAGTTCATGGTGATGACCTATTCCACCATGGGTACACGCGGCGACACGGACTTCATGATGTGGAGGATCGGATATTCGCTCGAGTACATGCAGGAATTCACCGCGAAACTGCTTGCGACTCCGCTCGGCAACTACCTGACGACACCGTATTCCTACCTCGCGATTACGAAACGGTCCATTTACGTGGACAAAATCAATCCGGAGCACGAGGAGCAGCGGCTCCGGATCATCCCGGGGAAGGCCAAATACCTTTTCATGTATCCCTTCGTAAAAACCCCCGAATGGTACCTGCTTACCAAACACACCCGTCAGGGGATGATGGACGAGCATATCATCGTCGGAAATAAATACCCGTCGGTCAAACTGAACACGACCTATTCGTTCGGTCTGGACGATCAGGAGTTTGCCCTGGCGTTCGAGACGGATAAGCCGGAGGACTTCGTCAACCTGCTCATGGATCTCCGCGAAACCCAGGGACGCCTCTACACTCAACGGGACACGCCGATTTTCACCTGTGTCAACCGGAGTCTGAAGGATACGCTCGACCTCCTGGGCGGTTGATACGCTCGTTCTTGTCCGGGCCGCCGGAAAAAATAAAAAGATTGATTCGCCCGAGTCCTGAGAGGGTGAAGCATTTCCAAACTCCCGCAAACCATCCCGCAAAACCCAACCCGCGCTTGATCCACTGGAATCACTTGACGTAGCGAACCACGAATTCACTCCGTGCTCAATTTGAAATATTCAATAGAACGGGCGGTGGGGGGTCTCGGCCTTCTCCTTCTCATCGCCTCGAACGCCGTCGCCGAGTCTCCATGGAGCGCCGGGGTCCATTTCGATCGGGGATCGGTGGATGGTTGGGTTCAGGTGCGTGAAAACGCGCAGGAGGGAACCCGGCTGCATTTGAGTTCGGATTTGGGAATTCGTTCGGCCCCGACGATTGATCTCGACCTGGCCTATCACTTTTCCGAAAAAAAGCAGCTGACCTTTACCGTTGGAACGACGATCCTTCGCGGCAGCGAGAGCCAGCCCGGATTGGTGTATTTCGATGAATCCTCATATCCGCCGGGGACCCAGCTGCGCTCCGATCCGCTTTTCTATCATATCCGATTGACGTATCGGCAAACGATCTGGACGCCGTCTCGAGGCGGTTTAAACCTGCTTGCGGGTCTCGAGTACGACTATCTGAACTTCACCACACAGGGGGTGGACTCCTCCGGAATGGTCGATAAGCAGGGGGAGGATTTCTGGAAACAGGAGTTGCCGGTTCCGTTCGTCGGGGTCGATGCCCGATACCGGCCCTCGGAGCGGTGGTCGTTCAACGCATCGAGCACATACGGGGGATGGAATAATGTTAATTCGCTTCGAAAAGAAGGGGGGACGATTCGGCTGACGCAAAGGATTATCGACACCCGGTTTTCGATCGGCTATCAGCCCTTGCCGGCGCTGAGTCTGAACGCGGGCTATCGATTCTATTCGTACGTTCAGGAAGAACAAAGCAATGAAGACGGAAACCGTTTCAATATGGATTCCCACGGCCCGATGATCGAAGCCGTCTATCGGTTCTGATCGATCTTGACATGGCCGCATCGGTTTGATAACCTAATCAATCCATGGCGGCGTAGCTCAGTGGTAGAGCAGGAGAATCATAATCTCTTGGCCGGGGGTTCAAATCCCTCCGCCGCTAAATTTTTGTCCTGCAAAAATTTGGAGCCATGGAGCAGTGGACATTGGAAAATGGACACGGCTCACATTGCGGTCCA
>Ga0210139_1000057_pt1 | contig 18620 bp, 21 predicted proteins | sample Browns_TuleB_D2_FD_184855 | JGI IMG/M metagenome (GOLD analysis project Ga0210139, IMG submission 184855) | Wetland microbial communities from San Francisco Bay, California, USA, that impact long-term carbon sequestration - Browns_TuleB_D2 (SPAdes) | ecosystem: Environmental > Aquatic > Marine >... | reverse complement strand
GAATTCTACCGCCGCGTCCGGGAGGCGTTCCGGTACTTGGAAGATCAGGTACGTTCGGGAAGGATCCGATGGTACGGAATCAGTTCGAACAACTATCTCCTCCCGACTTCGGATTCCACGACGACGAGCGTCGCGCGCTGCCTTGCGGCGGCGCGGGAAGTGGAGGAAGGCCATCACTTTGGCGTGGTCCAGCTTCCCATGAATCTGTACGAATCGGGCGGAGCGCTGGAACAAAACAACGAAGGCCGGACCGTCCTGGAATTCTGCCGCACGAACGGGATCGGGGTGCTGGTCAATCGTCCGCTGAATGCCTTCGCGGGAAACCGGATGATCCGACTGGCGGATTTTGTCCCTCCCGGTTCACACCCGCCGGGTCCATCGGAGCTTCGTGCTCTCCTGCAGCCGCTGCGCGATCACGAACGGGACTTTTCGGACCGGTTCACGGGATCGAAGGAGCCGGAGGTCGGAGCGGCCGAAATGCTGGAGCAGATCGTCCCGCAGCTTCAGTCGCCGGCGCACCTGGAGCAGGCGCTCGGACCGTACCTCATCGAGCCGATACGAAAGTGGCTGGCATCGGCGCAACAGGAATTCGGGCTTCGACCGGAATGGCCCGATTGGCAGTCGGGATTCGTGGAGCGGATCAACGCCTCGTTCGAAGAGATCGGCCGGCATCTGGCTGCGCAACAGCAGGAGACATCCGACACGGTCCGGCGACGCCTGATCGCAGCCGGCTATCCGGACGAAGGGGAGACGCTGAGTCAAATGGCCGTCCGGGCCCTGCTCTCGTTGCCCGGACTCTCGAGCGTTTTGACGGGAATGCGCCGGCCGGAATACATTCAGGATCTGATGGAAATCCCTTCGCGTCCGTCCATCAACGCGGAGAAAATCCTCCGCGAGATGCGATCCGGGACATCGGCTGAAAACACGTAGGGGCGGTTCGCAAACCGCCCCTACACAAATTCCGTTGTCCTATGAAAAGTGCGACGCACCCCCCGTCGTGTCTATTTCAATTCTTTCAGAACCTGCTGAATATCAGACGGCACGAGAACGATCTCGATCCGGCGGTTCTGGGCCCGGCCCTCGGGTGAGTCATTGCTGGCGATCGGGTGGTATTCGCCGTATCCAACCGCGACGAGTTTCGATCCGTCCACCCCTCCCTCATCCTGCAGAAAACGGAGTACGTTGGTCGCCCGCTGGGTTGAGAGCTCCCAATTCGTGGGAAACCTTTGGCGCAGCGCACCGCCGATCGGGACGTTGTCCGTAAAGCCCTCGATCCGGATATCCTTATCCTGGACATTCTTCAGGATATTGCCGACCTTCTTCAAGACCTCCTTGCCCTGGGGTTTCACCTCGGCCCGGCCGGAATCAAACAGGATCTTTTCGACCAGATTCACGGTCAGACGGTCCCGAATCTGGGTCACCTTGATCTCCCCTTTTTCGATTTCGCCTTTGAGGTCCTGGACAAGACTTTCATACGTTCCCTTCAGCTTCTGGATCTCGGCGTCCTTCTGCGACGCGATCTCGGCCGCCTCCCGCTGCTGCTGCGCCAGTTTATCGTTGAGAGACGCGATTTCCGTCTCGGCATTCTGTTTCTCCTGACGGAGCGCGGCGAGATCCTTGTCCAGGCCGTCCTTTTGCGCCTGAAGCGCGTCCGTCTCTTGCTGAAGCTTATCCCGATCCGCCTCCACCGCGTGATATTTCGATGATGAAACACATCCGGAAAGGAAAACGAGCGCAGCGATCCAAACCATCCGACGGGCATTCGATCGGGTCATGAAAACGCCTCCTCTCAATAATAAGAAAACACCGAATTATCCAGAAATGTACACTATTCGCGGGGAGTCCGTCAAATCACCGGGATGACTTTTCGGAGGCTTCTCTTTATAATCAATCCGGGCCCGCGGCGGCCCCTCTCCAGGAGAACGCGGTATGGGTCGGTTCTATCAAATGGCGGCCGACGGGGTGGTCGTGATTCATTTCGCCTGGATCGTTTTTTTGATCGGCGGCGCCTTGATCGGCTGGCGCGTGAGGTGGGTGATGTGGACGCACCTGGCCGCGTTGGGGTACAGCCTGCTCCTGCAGATCTTCTCCTGGACCTGTCCTCTCACCTCCCTGGAACTTTGGTTCTGGAACCGGACCCCGACCGGGTCTTATTCCGGTACCTTTATCGCCCACTATCTTGAAAAACTAATCTACATGGAGATCCCGCGCGGCCGGCTTTTCATCCTGACCGCCTTCGTCATCGGGGTCTCATCCGGGGTGTATTACATCGCGACAAGGCGGACCCCGCCGGCCCCCGAACGGTAGGAATGACGGATGGAACCATCGAAGGACAGAATCCGGGGAATGACCCTGCGGCAGCTTATCTCGGTCGAGCTCGAAAAAGCCCCGATGACGGCGCGCGAGCTTTCGAAGACCGTCCGCATCTCGGAAAAGGAGGCGGTCTCGCACCTGGAGCATGTGGCGAAGAGCCTTCATCCTCCGAGACGGCTGATCATCGAGCCGCCCTTTTGTCATAAATGCGGTTTCGTTTTTTCGGAACGCCGCCGCTACACCAGCCCCGGCCGCTGTCCTCGATGCCGGCACGAGGGCATCCAGCCCCCCGTCTTCCGGATCGACTCCGGGTGATTCCAATCGACGGTCACCGGGGCAATCCGTTCAGGAATTTCTTCCAGGCCTCCCAGTATAGTTTTCCGCCGACGAGGTAGGTATCGTTGTGGGAGGCGCCGGGGATGGCGTAAAAGAATTTGGGTTCGTTGGCCGCCCCGAAGAGGCGCCGGCCCTGCTCGAACGGGACCACGTCATCCCTATCCCCGTGAAGAATGAAAACCGGCCGATGGATCTTCCCGATCTTGGAAATCGAATCGTACTCGGTCTGGATCAAAAATCCCGTCGGGAGGTAGGGAAGAACGACCCGCGCCATGTCCCGGATCGAGGTCATGGGGGATTCCAGGATCAGGGCGCGCGGCGGCGACTCCAGCGCCAGCTCGACGGCGACGGCCGATCCGAGCGACCGCCCGAAATAGAGGATCCGATCCGAAGAAAGGCCCGTTCTGGATTTCAGGAATTCCAGCGAGGCCCGGGCGTCCTCGTACGTCCCCGCCTCCGAAACCGACCCCTCGCTCCGACCGTATTCGCGATAATCAAATATAAAAATCGAGACGCCCAGCGCATCGTGCATCCGCCGAATATTCTCCACCCGATGCCCGATATTGCCGGCATTGCCGTGAAACCAGATCAGGATCTCGGTCGAACCCGGTGCGGGAACGAACCAGCCGTTCAGGCGGATCCCGTCGGCCGTCTTGTAATAGACGTCCTCGTACGGAAGTCCGGCCGCTTCGGGTGTGGCCGGGATCGGCCGGTCCGGATGATAAATGAATTCCCTGTCCAACCTGCATCCCCCGAGTCCGATGACAAGGCCGACGAATCCCGCGAGGGCCGCGGGGCCGATGATTCCGGATCGCGCCGTCCAAACGGGTCGGCTCACGCCCCCTCGTGATAGACCAATCGGTAGATTCCGGTCGGCGTGGTGAAATACAAAAGTCCGTCCGGCCCCTGCTGAAGGTCCACCAGCCCTTCCCTGTGGCGAAATAGATTGTCCCGGACGTCGAGGACTTCGGGCGCATCCCCGTTCGTCAGCGTCACCATCCGGATCCGTCCCTCGTTCCAGTCGGCAAAGAACAACTTTCCCCGGTAGATCTTCGGATAGCGCGTGCCCGTGTAAAAAATGATGCCGGTCGGCGCGATCGTCCGGTGATAAACCAGGATCGGCTCGACATAGTCTTTCCTCTTCCGCAACCCGCTGATTTCGTCTTCATCCCATCCGTAATTTTTCCCCGGCCGGATGATGTTCAGTTCGTCATTGGTGGCCGGGCCGTTCTCCGTGGCGAACATCCGGGATCGGCCCGGGGGTCCCGGTTCGAACGTGAAATCGAAGCTGTTTCGCAGTCCCAAGGCATAAACGTACGACCGGGGGGCCCGGGGACGTTTCGGATCGTAAAACGGATTGTCGGACGGGGCCGTCCCGTCCGGATTGATCCTCAGGACTTTTCCGGCAAAGGAATCCAGGTCCTGGGCGTTTCGAGGCGTCGCGAGGTCGCCGATCGACAGATACAGTTTTCCGTCCGGTCCGAAGGCCAGCCCTCCGCCGTTGTGGTTGCCTTTTCCGCTCTCGGATCCGCTTCCGATGGGAAGGTTGTCGAGAAGCGCGATCGGCGATTTCCCGTGTCCGTCCTTAACGGTGACACGCATCAACCGATGGCGGTACGGGTCCGCTTGCGACCCGTTCCCCCGGTGGGAGTAATACACATACAGGAATCCGTTTTTTTCGAATTCGGGATCGAGCGCCAGCCCGAGCAATCCCCGCTCGAAATAGGACGAGACGGGACCGAACCGGAAAACCGCCTCGGGAAGGAGGAGCGGCCGGTCCGAGGCCGGGTGGACGATCACGCGGACCTTTCCGGAAAAGCGCTCGTTGAAAAAAAGGCGGCCATCCGGGGCAAATGCGATGGCGACCGGAAAGGCGAGTCCGTTCAACACAGACGCCTCGGAAAAGCCGGCCGGGACGGGCGGCGTCGAGCCCCGTGAAGAAGTCAGAACGCCGATCAGCATCAACGGAAGGAGAATGAGGGCGCACCGGAAACGATTCATGACGTCCCATCCGACCCCCGACCGTCAAAAACCATGCCGGGTCCGGTAGGCCGCGAGGGCCGTCTCGAGCGGAGCGCCGGACAGTCCCAAGTATCGCGCGGCAAAGTCGATTGCCAGCTTCTCGGCAATGATATCGGCCGTGACTCCGCTGTCCCAGTAATGCCCGTGACTCAACGGATTCCACCGGGTCAAAAAATGCCCAACCTCCACGACCAGATCCCCCGTGACGGCCGACCGGTAGAATCGGTTGATCGGTTTAATCGGATAGCCGATGATATCGTCGTCGTCGAAGAGGTTCAGCCAGACGCCGGTCTCGGATTCAAGGCACACCGGGCGGTCGAAACGGTCCAGGACATCGGTCGGATGGAAGGGCCCCTCAAGACCGGACCGCATCGCGTACAGGACCAATGGAGAGCCCAGCGTAAAGAAATTCGAAAAGGACACGCCGTAGCCGTCCCCCAGCGTCTTGCCGATCTTGATCGTGTGATCGTAGACGAAATCCGATGCGATGACGCTCCCCAGACTGTGGGCGATGACCGTGAGATGCCCGCTCCCGATCTTCAGCCCTTTGCGGAGGGCCTCGTCCAGACGGCGGTGGATCTCCCCGTAGACGGTGCTCCCCTGATACGCCACCACATCCCCCATGAAGCTCATCCCGAACTCCCGCAGATAAGGCATTTTCGTTTTGTAGATCCGACTGCCCGTTTCACTGAGGGCCGCGTTCATCACGGGCGCCCACCAGCCCGCGATGAAGTTCAAGGGTTCGGCGACCGGCGTCTTCGAAAGGGGGAATGTCCGGCTCAGATGATCGATCGAGGACCGAACCTTGGAGGTCAGCTTTTGCTCGAACGCCCTCGAAAAATTCGGGGGCTGACTGCCCATTCCGTGGACGACCAGTACATTTAAGGGATCGAACGGCATCAGACTCCACTCGCGTATGAAAACTCGGCGGGCTCAACGGGATAAACCTACATCCCGTCTCCCGTCTTGAACAAGGCCCGGGTCAGGGGAACCCAGTCGCCTTTGGCCGAGCCCTTGTACAGATGCTGGGCCGTCCCCGCGTAGATTCTCCCCTGGCGGTCGATCACCATCGACTGAACGTTGAGATCCTCCAGCGCCCCGTTGATGGAGCTCCACCGGGTGTCCTTCGGAGAACGGGTGAAAATCCCCTTTCCGGTGCCGAGATAGAGCTGGCCGTCCTCTCCGACAAGGATGGCCCGGATGGACTGGTTGATCAATCCCTGATTCAGATCGTTCCAGGTCTTACCGCCGTCCCGGCTTGTAAACACCCCGCCGTCGAACGTCCCCGCATAGACGGTGCCGTCCGCGCCCAGGGTGAGCACCCGGATAAAATTTTCGCGCAGCCCCCGTTCGGCCTCAAAACCCCGGGTCAGGCGTTCCCAGCCGGCCTGTCCGGCCTTGCGTTTGTACAGCCCCTTCCCGCCCGTTCCGGCATACATCGATCCCTTGCGGTCGATGATCAGGGATCGAACCAGAACGTCGTCCAAACCGGTATTGTGGGGGGTCCAGTGGTCGCCGTGGTCCTCGGAACGAAACACCCCCTGTCCCGTGGCCGCGTAGAGATTATTATTCGCGTCGTACAGCAGCGCCACGACCTGCGTATTGATCAGTCCCTGGTTCGCCTTCTCCCAATGGAGGCCCTCGTCCCGGCTTCGAAATACGCCGAACCGCGCCGTCCCCGCAAAGAGCATCGAGCCGGAGCCCCCCGACGGTTTTCCGGAGGCCGGGCGGACCAGGAGCGTCATGATGTACGGATCTCCCAGGCCCTCCGATATCGCCTCCCAATGAAGGCCGCCGTCGCGACTCTTGAAAATCCCGCTTCCGAATGTGCCCATGTAAATCGTCCCGGACGGATCCAGCGCCAACGCCTGGACGCTGTTTCGGGGATCGGGCATGTTCATCTGGCCCCGCGCATAGGGAAGCGACACCGGAACGGACAGCAGAAACGACACAAGAACCGGGATGAAACCTGAAGTCCATCGACCCATCATGTCTCCCTCCTCACTATTACGCCGTCCTCCCGGCTTCTTCGGCCGCGCCGGTGGAAACGGGCCTGCGTCCGAAAAACCGCGCCCCCAATATTCCAAGCTCGTAGAAAATCATCAGGGGGACCATCATCAGCATCATGTTGAAAATATCCGACGTGGGCGTCAGCACCGCGGCCAGGATCGCATTCACCAGCACGGCATACCGCCGTTGCCGCGCGAGGAACTGCGGTGTCACCAGCCCGAGCTTCGCCAGGATCGTGACCGCAAGCGGAAGTTCAAATATCACTCCAAAAGCCAGGAGAAACTTCAATACGAAATCCATATAGAGACCGATCGAGAAGACCGGTTTCAGGCCCTGCTGCACGCCGAACCCGACCAGAAACTGGAGCGCGAACGGCGTGACGATAAAGTAACAAAAGAGAAGCCCCAATACAAAAAAAAGGGTGCCGGCAAGCATAATCGGCAGTGCCAGTCGACGCTCCTGAGGAAGCAGTCCGGGGGAAACGAACCGCCAAAGCTGGTACAGGATCACGGGAATCGATAGAAAAAGTCCCGCAAAAAAGGTGACCTTCATCGTGACCCAGAACGCCTCGGTGGGGGAAAAAAAATAAAGGTCGGTCGGGAGCGGACGCTTGAGCCACCCGATCAACGTATCGGACCCGGCATAGGCCAGGATCATTCCGCCGAGTGCGGTCCAGATCACTTTGAAAAGCCGGCTTCGGAGTTCTCCAAGATGCCCGGTAATCGGCATCCGCACATCCTCGGGGGGAGCGGAGCGGCGGGCGCTCATGACCGGTTTCCATCGGGCGGACGACCGGGGACGCCGGTCCCTTCATCGGCTGTTTTCGGAGGCGCGATCCGAAGCGGATCCGGCGGAGATTCATGGGCTTTCGGCTCGGGCTCTTCATCCATCGACCGCATCTCGGCATCCACCTCGTCCTTCAAGTCCTGGGTGGCCCGCTTCAGTTCGCCGATCCCCCGGCCGATCGCGCGCGCCAGCTCGGGCAGACGTTGCGGTCCCAGGACCAGGAGGGCCAAAACCAGGATCACGATCAATTCCGGAAGTCCGATTCCAAACATCCGAGCTCCCTTACAAAGTCTCCGGATTTCGATTCTTGAAATCCCGAATCATCGCCTCGATGCGATCCTTCGTGTGAAGTTTTTCCACCTGAATCTGTTTCTTGCTCATCTCTTCCTGCGGCGTCAGCACCTTGCGACGAAGCAGCCCGTTCAATTCCAGCTCCAGACGATGGTGCTCCTCCTCCAGTTTTCGAAAATCCGGGTTCCGCTCCCGTAAGGCCTCGCGAAATAGGGACGGTTCATTCGTCATCGAAAACCCCTTTCTCCCCGAACGTGGATTTTCGGGGAATGTTGGCGTGATCCCTTCACCCCCCCCGGTGCCGCGGCCGCCCAAACACGCCCAGCGGACTGTCTCGGCGAGGGAGGGGCGGTTTGGTTCTCACCATTCGTTCATACTCATGATCAGACCGTCCTCCCGCGGCTCGCGGTAGTATCCGTGCCGGACGGCCGAGACCTTGAATCCCAGCTTCTCGTACAGTTTCCGGGCGGCCTCGTTTGACGCGCGGACTTCCAGACTCGCCCTTCGGGCTCCGTCCTTCTTCGCCCGGGACAGTGTCCATTGTGCCAGCTCTTCCCCAATTCCGTGCCGGCGCGCGTCCGGGTGAACGGCAAGGTTCAGCAGATGCAGCTCGTCAAAAACCACCCAGAAGCAGACGTAGCCTTGCAGGCCGGCGCCTTCGGCGTCGCGGGCCACGAAGAGACGGCTGAACGGGTTTCCGTTCAATTCGGCCTCGAACATCGAACGTTTCCAGGGAACACTGTACGAGGCCTCCTCGATCGCCCCCACCCCGTCGAGATCGCCGAAGGTCATCGGTTCGATCATGATTTTTCGGCCGCGGCCGACGCCCTCCGTCTTCATCGGATTTTCGTCCGTCCCCGGGCGCCCTTGAGATTCAGTTTGCGCGGGATAACGCCCTTTTCCCAGTTCACCTCCGCGTCCGACCGCCGGATGTAGGCCGGAACCAGGTTCCGGATATCCGCGACCTCGCCCCGGTGAAATTTTCGGAGACCGATCCAGGCCACCGTGGAAGGAAATGGTCTTGATTGCGGGGCCGCCGCGAAAAGCGCTGTCCCGCCGAGACGATTTTCCAGGACCGCCCGGTAGCGGAAGGCCCCATCCCCCAGAAAGATCGTCGGGGAGTTCGACGGTTCACGAAGGCGTTCACACAGCGCCTCCGGCGAGATGATCTGCTCCTCCATCACGGATTTGAGCGTCCCATCCGCCACTTCCGAATATACGGCCGCATAGACTTCCCCCTTCTTGGCGTCGATCATCGGACAGATCCGGTTCCGGCCGGCGGAAGCATTCCAGGCCATCGCCTCCAGCGTCGGGACGGCCGCAACGGGGATGGGTTTACCGGTGGCCAGTCCCTTGACCGTGCTCACGCCCACGCGCAGCCCCGTGAAGGAGCCCGGACCGATCGAGACCGCCATTCCATCCAGGTCATCCGGGGTAAGACCGGCATCCTTGAAAACCCGGTCGACCAGCACCATCAACCGCTCCGAATGCGTCCTCGCCATCTCCGTACTCGATTCGGCCAGAAGTCGGTCTCCGTCGATCAACGCAACGCCCCCAATTTCCGTGGCGGTTTCTATTCCCAGTATTTTCATCGAACTCCCGTTTCTTCCATTGGCCCGTGTTTCTCCAGCGCGCAAAGCGAGCGAGAGGGGGAGGCTCCGTCCGGTTCCGCCGGTAAATCAAGCGAGGAACCGGCCTAGCCCGACCGGGCGACGCGAGCCCCCGTAATCAAGGGATCCGATATTCCTCGGGGGAGATCGTGGCGTTGGGCCGGATCTCGCGGAAATCGAGTTGAAGTCGGTCCGGCTCCCCGTCACCGATCCGGGGTCGCGTAACGATCACCCGGTCGGGCCAATCGATCTCCGCACCCGCCGGCACAGGCCAGGACCGATAATCAAGAAACTCGACAACGGTGGGACCGGCACTTTCCGTGCCGGTCTCAAAAATTTCCTCCCGGATCAACCGCAGGTTGGTCCGTTCAAACCAGAGCCGTTTGGTCAACTCCCCACTCGCACCTGAAATATGAATCAAATGGACGAGATAATTCGTGCCGATATTTTCCAGCACGGGAATTTCTCCGGACTCCATAAAGGGGCCGACCAGGGCCGAGACCGCCTGCCGCAACTCGGCCGCCTCCAGGCCCATCTCGCCGGACATCGAGGGGGGACTGCCCTCACCCGGCCCGATCTCCACCACGCGTCCCTCCGGCGGGATGCTTAACAGGACCCGGTTGTTTGACGAAATCAGGTCGAACAACGTCCTTCCGAAAGTGTCGAAGCCCTTCAGCCGAAGCGAAGGCGGCCCGCCACCGGCCGAACGCGAAAAAAACAGACTCGCCGTGACGGAGGGCTGTCCTTCCGCCCGAATCGACAGGAGCGCCTTGAGCGTCTCGATCGACTGGGTCCGATGATCCAAACGGGTCATCAGCTCCGCAAGGGACGCGGTCTGAAGCGGGGGTTGGGGAACCACCGCGTACCGTGCCGTGCAACCGCTTGTCAAAACCATGATCAGACAGAAGATCCCTCCGACTCTTCTCCGCCGATCCCTATTCACTCTGAAAAACCCTGACAACCGGGTAGAGGTTGCTCAAGAAACTCCCGTTCCCCCCTGCGGGGACTTCCGGCCTCTTTTTATTTCTGGTAGCGGCTCGCGAGGCCGCGAAGCAGATGGACTTGTTCAGCAACCTCCTATTTTCCAAACAAGACCTCCAGGGCCTGGCGTATATTTCCGATGCCCATTGGTTCGATTCCGTCGACGGAACCGAGACGCGCGCGGTTCCGCTCCGGCAGCAGGCACTGCTTGAACCCCATTTTGGCCGCCTCCCGAAGCCGGACCTCGGCCTGATGCACGGCGCGCACCTCCCCTCCCAGACCGACCTCTCCCAAAATGAGAATTTTAGGATCCAGCGGCCGCTCCCGGAGTCCCGAGGCGATCGCGGCGACGATTCCCAAATCCACCGCCGGCTCGTCGATCTGCATTCCGCCCACGACATTAATGAAGACGTCCTGCCCCTGGAGCTCGAGGCCGGCCCGTTTTTCGAGCACGGCCAGAAGAAGCGAGACCCGGTTGGAATCGACGCCGATCGCCATCCGTCGGGGCATTCCGAATCGTGTCGGGGTGACCAGCGCCTGCAATTCGACCAGAATCGGCCGGGTTCCTTCAATGCTGGAGACCACGACCGATCCGGCCACGTTGGAGGGCCGTTCGCTCAAAAACAGCTCGGAGGGGTTGGAGACCTCTTCCAGGCCGAGGGACTTCATTTCGAAAACGCCGATTTCGTTCGTCGAGCCGAAACGATTCTTGACCGCGCGGAGGATCCGGTAGGGATGGCCCTTGTCGCCTTCGAAATACAGCACGGTGTCCACCATATGCTCGAGCACGCGCGGGCCGGCAATCGATCCGTCCTTGGTCACATGGCCGACCAGAAAAGTCGGCGAATTCGTCTGTTTTGCGTGGATCATCAGCTGTGCGGCGGACTCCCGGATCTGGCTGACGCTTCCGGGTGCGGAAGAGATCTGGGCGGTGTATACCGTCTGGATCGAATCGATCACGATCGCCTTGGGCCGGATGGACTGGGCGGCCTTGAGAATCTCCTCGACCGCGGTCTCGGACAGGATCAAAAGATTTTTCGATCCGACCCCCAACCGTTCGCCGCGCATCTTGATCTGGTGCGGCGATTCCTCGCCGGAAACATACAATACCGGATGGTCGCGGCCGATTTGTTGGAAGGCCTGGAGCAGGAGCGTGGACTTTCCGATCCCGGGATCGCCGCCGATCAGGACCATCGAGCCGGCGACGACACCGCCGCCCAGCACCCGGTCCAGTTCTCCCATTCCGGTGCTGAAGCGGTCTTCCGAAGACCGGACGATCTCCGTGATCGGCTCCGGCTTTTGCGCCTGGTGAGAGGACGCCATCCATCGCGACGGGGCGGCGGGGGCTACCGATTCCTCCTGGAGGCTGTTCCATTGATCGCAATCCGGGCATTTCCCCAGCCATTTTGGGGAAGAATATCCGCAGTTTTGGCAAACAAAGGAGGTCTTGGATCGGGGCATAGTCCACCGGGTGAAAGGATCGGAGAGATCATTTCATCATAATCCATCGGAGGGGTGAAAATCAACCGGCACTGAAGGGCGATCCGATCGGCTGCGCACCGACGCAGCCCCTTGGCAAGTATCGTTGAGGCAACAACAAACTCCCGGAATCGTTTGACACACATCATGGGAAAATGTACAAGGGATTCCATGAGGGGAAAAAGATGAAACCGGGCCTACGCGTCGGAACCTCAGGGTGGAGTTACGGGGAATGGGACCGGATTTTCTACCCGGAGGGGATTAAGGCGACTCAAGAACGACTGGCCTATTATGCCGGACAATTCAACACCGTCGAGGTGAATTATTCTTTCTACCATCTCCCGAAAGTCGAAACCTACAAAAAGTGGGCCGCGACCGCGCCGGTTGATTTTCTTTTTGCGGTCAAAACCAGCCGCTACATTACCCATATCCGGAGACTTTCGCGTGTCGGCCCATCGTGGAACAAGTTCATGGACGGCGCCAGGACGCTTGGAGACCGCCTGGGTCCTGTGCTGCTGCAGTTCCCTCCGGGATTTCCGGCCGAGGCGAAGAGGCTGTCCCGATTCTTACAGCGCCTGAAAAAGGCTTCCGACCCTCCTCCCGTTCATCCCGTATTCGAATTCCGACATCGGTCGTGGTTTACGGAGACGATCTATGCCATTCTGAGGGAGGCCGGCGCGACGCTGTGCATCGCCCATTCGGCACGGTATCCCTGCGTCGAATCGGTCACGTCCGACCTCGTCTATTTTCGGTTTCACGGGCCCGGGGAACTCTTCGCCTCGCGCTATTCCGATGATGAGCTCCGGTCCTGGGCCCGACGAATCCGGCCGTTGATCAAAGAAGGAAAGCGCGTTTTAATTTATTTCAACAATACGCTCAACGGATACGCCCTCGAGAATGCGAAGACCTTGCGGAGGATGATCGAAAAATAATGGCCTCGGATCGGTGCACCGCGGCGCTTGGGTCAGATGCCGCCGGGAATTCGGAGTTTTTCTCACGTCCGAGACCCAAACGACCCTCCCCATCTCCCATCTCCCTTCGGTCGCGTGAGGCTCAGCGACGGATCTCCTTGTCGCGGGTTATCCCCCGACCGATCATTCCGGTCATCCAATCACCCCTGGACTTCAAGATTTTACACAGGGTTCATCATCCCTTAAGAAATATTTCATAACCAGGGGCTAATCTGAAAGTATCCAAAATAAATCACGAAGGAGAGAAATCATGCTGTTCCTTGTATTTGGAATCGCCACGGCCATCGGGGCCATTGCGTTGACAACGTACAGTCTTTTGGTGCCGATTAGTAAGGAGGATAAGGAGCGCCATGACCCTGATCGGGAAGTGGGTTACGAATCATACCTGAAAACGGTCGATGAAGGTATTTTTTAAGGTCCGATGTCAGGCGCGAGGGTCACACAATATCCGGAACGCGGCTCAGGAAAATGAGCGGGCATCAATCACAACACCGTTCTTCGTCCCCTCCACGCTTTCCGCGTAAGCCTTGGCCACCAACGCGGCCGGCATCCCGCGGGAAGCATCCATGCCCAGTGCCACGAGGGTTTCCTTAACCCAGGGCGGGCTGACCACGTTAATCCGGATGCCTCGGGTCATCTCCAAAGCGGCCGCGCGCACGAACCCTTCAATACCGGCATTTACGGGGCTGATTGCGGCGCTCCCCGGGATGGGCTCCTGACTCAAAACTCCGCTGGTCAGGGTGAACGATCCCCGATCCGCGATCTGGGAAAGCCCCACCCGAACCAGATTGATCTGACCCATCAACTTGTTTGAAAAACCGAGCCGGAAGTCTTCGTCCGTAAGCTCATTCAGCGCACCGAATTTCGCCAGTCCCGCCGCGGAGACCAGGGCGTCGAACGGGGCCACGGCGCGATATAGGTTCTTGATCGAGTCGGGTGAGGCCAGGTCCACTTGCCGGTCCCCCCTCCGGTGTCCCACGCGCACCACGGTGTGGCGTTTCGACAGAAGATCGGCCACCGCCAATCCGATGGTTCCCGTCGCGCCAATGACAACGATTTTCATAAGGCACCTCTCTTCATTAAATTACCCCACTTCCTTCCCCCCGCGCAACCGCATTATTCTCCGCCGGCCGGAGCCGCGGGGGTCGGAAATCAATTGCGCTGTCCCCGGAATTCCAGGGATTCCGGCACAGACGATCAAACATACAGACCGGCGCAATGCCCGGAGGCCCAGGCCCATTGGAAGTTATATCCGCCCAGCCATCCCGTCACATCGATCACCTCCCCGATAAAATATAGCCCTTTCACCCGGCGGGCCTCGAAGGTCTTGGACGAAATCTCATCGGTATCCAGGCCGCCTATCGTGACCTCGGCCACGGAATAGCCGCCCGTGCCGGTCGGAACAATACGCCATCGATGAAATCGCGCGTCGAGGGCCGCGATCTCTTTCGAATTGTATTGGGACACGGGCTTGTTCCCCGAAGATGATTCCAGCCATCGAAGGGCCAGTCGCCGGGTCAATCGCCCGCCGATCAGTGTTTTAAGCTCTGCGTTCGGCCGCTCCTTCCGCCACCGCGTCATCGCGTCGGCCAGATCAAGGTCCGGCAGGAGGTCGATCATGATCTCATCGCCCGGTTCCCAATAGTTTGAGATCTGCAATATCGCCGGGCCGCTCAACCCCCTATGGGTAAAAAGGATCGCATCTTGAAACGTTCGTTCGTGACAGGAGACCCGCGCCTCCGCCGATGTTCCGGACAACCCTTCCGCCTCTTTCAAATCCCGCGGGTTCAGGGTCAATGAGACCAGGCCGGGGCGGCAGGGCCGGTTTTTGAGGCCGAATTGTTCGGCCACCCGGTATCCAAAATCGGTCGCGCCGATCTTGGGGAACGACAAGCCCCCGGTGGCAATCACCAGCGACTCGGAGTCATAACGGCCCCGGTTGGATTGGACCGTAAAGCATCCTTTTCCATCGGCGATTCGACGATCGATTTTTTCAACCGAACATGCGGTTAGAATTTGGACGCCGCCGGTCCGGCATTCATCCAACAAAAGATCGACGATGGCGGTCGCCTTTCCATCACAGAAGAGCTGACCCCGTTTCTTTTCATGATAGGGAATGCCGTGTTTTTCCACCAGGTTGATGAAGTCCTGCGGCCGATATCGGCTTAAGGCCGACCTGCAAAAATGGGGGTTGCGCGATATGAAATGCTCCGCTTCCACGGATCGATTGGTAAAGTTGCATCGTCCGCCGCCGGAGATGAGGATTTTATTCCCGACACGGTTCGCGCGATCCAACAGAAGGACTCTGCGCCCCCGCTGGCCCGCGGTCAAGGCACACATCAGTCCGGCGCCGCCCGCGCCGATGACGATCACCTCATAGGGTTCTGCGAGTGACATGGATGGGATACGATCGTCCGAGGTGTTTTGCGAAGATGCCCGACGAGGGCCCGGTCGGCTCAGCCGATGCTTCTTCGGATCTTGGCGGCTTCCAGGATACGGTCGTAAGGGATTTTCCCGGACTGCCAGAGGAGGTAAGCGCTTGAGACGAGATTGCGGTGGAGATAGTGGTCCACCGTCTCGGGTCCCAGTTCCCGTCCCAAAAATTTCTCGATCGCCTCGATATCTTTCTGAACGCCCCGCCATGCGGTCGATTTCTTCGCCAGGATGTTCAGGTTTTCCTTGTTGAGATAGTGGCCGGCCCGCACCAGGTCCTTCTCCAGATTCCGGTAGAAAACGTTCAAGCTCTCCGTCAGACCCTTCTCCTTCGCTTCGCGGAGTCCACGGCCCGTCCCGATCAGCTCCGGAGGTATTCCCAGGGAATAGAGCACGGCCGTAAAGCCGATCGCGCGCGGCAGGCGTTTTCCGCCGATCCCCCGGGCATAGCCGAACAATCCGATATGGAGCATGCGCTCGCGACGCTGCGGAATGATCTTTGAAAAATGATTGATGATTCCGGCCAGCCCCTCGACGGTCCGCTGGTAATACTTGGCGAAGAGGTCGCTCAAGACCCCCCCTTCCTTGATCCTCTCGGGCGAATGGATTCGCGGACGGCCCCTCCTGAGATTGCGATTGAGAAATTGGATCGACCGTTCCACGTCCTCAATCGGATAGTCGTACCGGTAGGCCGACTGAATCGTAACCGTCCGGACGCCGGGATATTCCGCCAGAAAGTCCTTCACACGATCAGGAGCCAGTCCTCCTCGAAACGGAAGAGATCCCACCCCGATGATCGGATAGACCGGGATCCCCGTTTCCTGCGCGAACGTGTAGTACTCGGACAACGCGATCTTTGCCGCGATGACCGCGGGCACGAGGCCGGCGTTTAAAGGCGGATCGGACCGCGCGATGAAGGGTCTCAGATACTCCGGCCGCGTCCCGTACTCTTTTTCGTGCAGCTCCAGGTAGTCATGCAAAATCTTCCGTGAGCCGGTCAGCTCCGAGATGCCCTCGATGAGCGGGATGACTCGGAGGTATTCGATCCCTTTGCGGATTCCAAAGGCGGCATGCTTAAGGCGGGCGACCTGACCGAACGTCTTCTGAAGGTGAATGAGTTTCTTCGCCTCGTCCGTCATCGGCAGGATCACCTCAAAGACCGGCGGGTGGGCAAAGCCCAGATCGGCGGTCATGTCCTCGAATGTAAGAATCCCCATATAGGCGCGGGCCAGGCGGTAGCCCTTCTCACGCCAGATATTCGGCAATCGAAACGTGAGGAAGACGTCGCGGCCCAGGTGAATCCGTTTGAAGAAGCTGTAATAGCTGGAAAGCAGCTTGTCGACCACCGCTTCGTCGACATATTTGCCCTCCCAGTCCCACATGTATTCCTGACAGTGCAGGTCCCGGAAAGCGCTGATGCACTCTTCGATCTCCTCCTGGGTGTTGATGAAGGCCTCGCCGTTTTTCTTCCAGTAGGGAACGTTGGCGTGATCCGGATGCTGCGTGGCCATCGTGGCCGGAATTTTTCGGTCGATTTTGGATTTCATGATCCTGCACCGTAACAGAACGGGACCGATTTCTCAATCGAAAATTCGGCGGGACGCGCGCATGACATATGTCGCCTTGATTGGACGGCCGCTGTCGTTCCGCCGCGGTCGGATTCCGATTGCTTCCGGCCCCGAAATATGATTAAATGATTCGTCTTTTTACCCCGGATTATATTATTATGACGGCACGATTTCTGTTTGCGATCACACTCACTTCACTCCTCACGATCAGTTGCGCCTCGGCAAGAACGGTTACGCGGCCTGTTTTTGACGATCGCTATACCATCGTCAAACTGGAGTCCTGGCTCGATCGTTCCCGGCAACCCGTCTCCATGGGGTTCGATCACCCGGCCGAGTTCACCGATGAAGAGATGGCCAAAATCCTTGGATCCATCCGTGTGGTGCAACCCCCGGGGCTTTTATCCAAGCTGATTTTGAAAACCCCTGAGGAACCCGAGCCGGCCTTCACACCTTCCGAGGCCGCCGCGTTCGGAAAACCCATGTCCAAGGCCTTCCGAGAGGCGACGCCCGACGAACAAGTCATTTTCTTTTTCCATCACCAGCGGACCATTTACAAGGGAACGACGACCACCGGCGTCGCCTTCATTAAGGACAAACGTCTGAATTTCCTCCTCGGCCGTTATTATATGGGCAATCAGCCGGGCACTCCCGATATTCCTGAAATCGGAACTCCGTTTCCGAGCACCAACGAACAGGATTTCTACCTGGTAGCTTCCCCCTACGAAACGATCGGTGAAGGAAAAACGGCTCCCGGGGGGGGCGAAATCGTCTACGCGAATCGCTGGCTCATCATCGATTATGCATCCCTACTGAATCCCCCCCCCGAGACGGCCTCCCCGCAAACCACGGAACCGGGACACGTTAAGCCGGAAGCGCCCGCCCCGCCGTCCACATTGGAAGAAAAGCTCAAAATACTGAACAAGTTGAAGGAGGACGGATTAATTACCGAGGAGGAGTTTGAAGAAAAGAAGAAGGAGCTTTTGAAGGCATTCTGATCAAGCCGACGCTCTCTGGCGGAGAACCTCGTAAGCCAGTACGCCCACCGCGACTGAAACGCTCAACGAAGCAATCTTCCCCTTCATCGGCAGGCGAACGCGCTCGTCGCAGGCCGTCAGCACGCGCCGGCTTATCCCTTCGCCCTCCGCCCCCGCCACAATCGCCACCGGTCCGCGATAATCGATCTCAAGATAATTTTTCCCCGCCGAGGGATCCAGTCCGTATATCCACAGCCCGCCCGCCTTCAGCGTCTCCAGGGCCTGTGTCAGGTTGACGACGCGGGCCACCGTGACATATTCCAGCGCGCCGGCCGAGGTCTTGGCCACCGTCTCGGTCAGTCCCGAAGCGCGGCGTTGCGGGATGACCACGCCATGAACGCCGGCCGCGTCGCAGGTCCGGAGAATCGCCCCGAGATTTCGGGGGTCCTCGATCCCGTCCAGAACGAGGACGGCCGGCGGCTCGCCCCGGCGCGATGCCCGGCTGAGGATCTCATCGACCGTCCCGTAGGTTTTTGCCCCGACCAGACCCATTACCCCCTGATGTTTCTGAGTTCCGATGATCCGGTCCAGCACCTCCCGGGGCTCGAAGTGAAGCGGCACGCCTTTCGAGCGCGCGAGCCGGATGAGGCCCTCCACCGCCGTCCCGCCACGCCCCTTGGCGATATAGATGCGCTCGACGCTCCGCTCTCCCTGAAGCGCCTCGATCAGCGGATGGACCCCGAAGACCCGGTCCGTTTTCTCCCGATGGGTCGATTGGCGTTCGCGCGGATGGAAAGATTCTTTCATCGTCTCACCCGCGTCGTTCCATCTGGCCGGTCTTCGAGG
>Ga0210139_1000056_pt1 | contig 18965 bp, 16 predicted proteins | sample Browns_TuleB_D2_FD_184855 | JGI IMG/M metagenome (GOLD analysis project Ga0210139, IMG submission 184855) | Wetland microbial communities from San Francisco Bay, California, USA, that impact long-term carbon sequestration - Browns_TuleB_D2 (SPAdes) | ecosystem: Environmental > Aquatic > Marine >... | reverse complement strand
CACGCCCCTGCTGGGCGACCCCGAGCTGGCGGACCGGGCGATCGAGTCGGCCGAGCGGACCGTCGCCCGCCAGCAGGTGCTGATCGCCACCGAACTCAAGCGCCGGCTGTCGGCGCTGGCCACCATCGGGGCGACGGCGCCCTTCGTAGGACTCCTGGGCACCGTGATCGGCATCACCAATTCCTTCGTCGGCATCGCCTCCACCGGCGGGGGCGGGATCGAAGCCGTAGCGGGAGGGGTGGGCGAGGCGCTGGTGACCACGGCGGTCGGACTGCTGGTCGCCATCCCGGCGTTGTGGCTCTACAACTACTTCATCACCCGACTCGAGGAGCTTTTCTCCGAGCTGGCGTTCGTGAGCGACGAGCTGATCGACTGGCTCTCCCTCCGGCGCGCCGGCGTCGTGCTCCACTACGACACCCCGGCCGCGGTCGGGGCCCGGTAGCATGGCATTCACGGCGCGGCGTGGAGGCGGAGGCCTGGGGCCCGCCGGCGCGCGGATGCCGGCGCTCAGGGCGCTGGGCGACCTGGGCGTCGCCGGCGAGCTCAACATCACCCCCATGATCGACGTCATGCTGGCGCTGCTCATCATCTTCATGGTGGTGACGCCGGTCCTCTCGGAGTATTCCGCCGAGCCTCCGCCCGCGGTCCACGTGACCGCCGAGAAACTGCGCGACGCCATCACCCTCGGCATCGATGGACAAGGCACCTACTTCCTCGGTGAGGACAGCATCCCGGCCGGGCAATTGAGCGAGCGGCTGCGCGCGCTCTATGCCGTGCGCCCCGGGGACCATCTCCTCTATCTGCGGGCCGATCGTTCCCTGCCCTATCGCGTGATTCTCAACGCGGTGGACGCAGCCCGTGCCGCCGGCGTCCGCACCGTCGGCGCGATCAGCCAGCCGGCAGGCTTCGGGGCCGATTCCATCACTGCGACGGGAGGACCGACGCCGTGAAGAAGCGACGCCGCCCCCGGCCGATCATCGCCCTGCGGGGTGCCGCCATGGCGGACATCAATATCACGCCCATGGTGGACGTGCTTCTCTGCCTGCTCATTCTGGTGATGGTGATTCAACCGGGGCTGCTCAAGGGACTGGACGTCCAGGTGCCGCCGCCCGAAGCGGCCGGCGAGATGAAAACTGATGCGCCCAGGGACCAGATTGTCCTCCAGGTGCGGCCCGGCCCGGCCTACGCCCTCAACCAGGAAGAGGTGTCCGCGGCCCAGCTGGAGCAGCGGATCCGGAACGTGTTCCAGGACCGCGCGCGGAAGGTGCTCTTTGTCAAAGGGACAGAGGACGTGAGCTACGCCGAAGTGATCCGGGCAATCGATCTGGCCCGGGGGGCCGGAGTGCGAGTAATCGGCCTGGTCCCGCGCGAGCCCGAGGCAGGCAAGAAGGAGGGGGCTGAAGACTGAGAATACTGCTTGGCCCTGCCGCCCCACCCGCCCCTCTTGTCCGTGCACAGCCGAACTTCTTCCGACTTTGCGGGAATCCGCCATCTAAGCAATCTTGAAGCCAAGAGATTGAGCGAAGATCGACAGATCGGTTGACTCTGGCGCCGGGCTTCGAGAGAGACAGGTATCTCGCTCTCAGCATGACCTACTATCCAGACCTTGCTCCGAACGACTACTTCGACAGGGAGTGGGCTTACAGGCTCGCAGCGGTTGGCTGGCTGGACCCAGCGTATCCGTTTCCTCGCGGTAAAGTGCCCGATGACGTCCTGAAGAAACTCGCCGCAATTCTGCGTGATCCGGATTTCTGGCAGCCAGTCTGTGCTCGCGGATTTCTACTATGCGGATTCTGCAATATCGACACCAGCAACTTGGATCGAGAGCTGGAGAGGTTGCGAATTGTCTACGAGGGGCTGAGTGTGACACCTATCGGGATCGGCAACCTCTTCGTGCCGGGTAACAAGCGGGTCTATATAGCCCCGGAAATGATCCTTCACTACATCCTTGCTCATGGCTACAAGCCACCCGAGGAGTTCTGCATCGCCGTCAGAGCTTGCCCGCCAATGGGCAGTACGGCCTTCGCCATCGCGACCCAACGGGCCGGACCGCGGGCCTTTCGGTGGTATGAGTTCCCGGGGAGGCCGGTCCAACCACTGCCCTTACTGGTCTTGAAGGCCTGCCGGGCTCTTGGGTTCTGTGAGCTTGGGTACGAGAGTGATGAGCGGGACCGCCGGCGGCTCGGCCTGTTGCTCAATATGCCGGGGGACTGGGCACTTGGCTGTCTCGAACACTTTGCGCCCCAAGTACCCCCGGCCCCCGGCTTGATACGCCACCACATTGATGGCCGAGGGATCTATGCTCCACTGTGGCCAAGCCCTCCCACCTTTGCGGTACCCCCGTATCACGTGCCACGGGTCGTGGCGGAGCAGCTTAGGCTTCTCAGAGTTACCGCACTTCTCTACATCTTCCTCTGGTTGCTGGACCTGCCGCGGCCAGTCGAAGTCGCGGTCTTTGCGACCTGGCTGGGTGTCATGGTGTTCCTGAGTCTCAGTCATCTGCCTCGTGGGGGTTGCCCAAGAGTCTCGGTTAAAGAGAGCGACCTCCAGCCGATCAATCGATCTTCGCTTGACCGTGCCCGTGGGAAGGGCCCCGGCCGACTACTGGCGGCCTTGGTCACGCATGTGATGACGATGACTAACCCGGTCACCATCGTGTTCATCGGGTTCCTGGGAATACTCGCCGCACTAGTCATGCACGCCCCGCCGCGGCCCCCCATCGAAGTCATGCTGCTGTTTCTGACCGTCTCCTACCTCCTCCTCTTCGTCTTTCGAAAGGCGGGGTAACCGGCTGCAGTTCAGGTAGCGCTCTCCCGAAAAGTTACCCCGCCTCAGCGACAGGGTCAGGGGTCAGGACTGAGGACTGAGGGGTTCGGAGTTCTGGGTTCAGGGGTTCGGAGTTCGGGGTTCGGAGTCGACCCCCTGCCCGCCTTGTCCCTCCTGACCGTCTTGCTCCCCCTGAAAACACGACGCCCGGTCTGGCGCGCTGCACCAGCCGGGACGAAGTACTTGGCAGGTTCATCACCCGGTCTGCCTGTTACCCCGGGGCCTTTCGGCTATCGGGACTAATAGTAGTGGGTAGGGGGATAGAATGGTAGTGGGGGCCAGGACTGTTCTGGGTTCTGGGTTCTGAGTTCCCTGTTCTCCCGTTCTCCTGTTCTACGTCTTCAACTCCTTCTTCTTGGCCGCCGGAAACAGCACGTTGTTCAGGATCAGCCGATAGCCCGGTGAGTGCGGGAAGAGCGAGAGGTCGGTCGCCGGGTCGCCGATCTGGTGTTGGGCGTCTTCCGGGTCATGTCCGCCATAGAAGGTCCAGGTTCCCTGCCCCCGCTCGCCATGGATGTATTTCACCCAGGGCGCTCCCGCCTCGTCGGCCAGGACGGTCACCCCCGGCTTCAACGTCCGCCGGGTGAAGCTGGTGGTGAGGCCGTAGAAGTCCGGAATCACGTCGCGGTGGTTCTGCACCAGCATGGTGGCCACCGGATCGATCTTGGCGCTGAAGTTGAACAGCTTGAAGGCGCCCAGCGGCTGCCGCAGCGGCGAATTCACCTGATGACCGTCGATGTCCGAGAAGCTGGGCAGCGTGGGGCTCAGCTCGAGTTGCGCGTTCTGGAAGGCCAGTGCCTTGCTCCAGTCCATCTTGGCCGAGGCGTCCGGGTCCATCGGCGTGCCGTCGGCAAACGAGGCGGCGATGTCCACGTGCTCGCTGGCCAGGGCCAGATCCAGGGTCTCGGTGGCGGTGCACATGGCGAACAGGAACCCGCCGCGTTCGACGAACGCCGCGATCGCCTGGGCCACCGCGCGTTTCTCCGCCGGCACCGAAGGGAAGCCCAGCGTCTTGGCCATGCCGGTGTTCCGCTGCACCATGTCGGCCAGCCAGGCGGCGCCCGAGTAGGTGAGATAGAACTTTGAGTACTGGCCGGTGAAATCTTCGTGGTGGAGATGCAGCCAGTCGCATTGAGCCAGGCCGCCCCGGCCCAGCACCTCGGCATCCCACACCTTCTGGAAGTCGATCCCGGCATACTGAAGCACCATCGTCACGGCATCGTCCCAGGGCGGCGCATTGGGCGGCACGTAGACCGCCACGCGCGGCGCCTTCTCCAGCGGGATCGCATCCATGTTCCCCTGCTGGATCTCGGCCCGGATCCGCACCAGCCGATCGTCGTCGAGCGGCTCGACTCGCACCCCGGCCAGCGCCGCGTCCCGCGCGGTGATCTGATCTGCCGGCAGCAGGAAGGAGCCGCCGCGGTAGTTCAGGAACCATTCTCCGCGTCCACCCCGTTGGAGCACGCGAAACGCCACCCCGTAGGCCTTGAGATGTTCAGTCTGCACATCGTCCATCGGCACCAGCAGCCAGGGTGCGTCGATGGGCCACCTGGTCCGGAGGATCCCCGGGATCGAAGCGGCCGCCAGGGCGGCGCCACTCTGTCGGAGAAATCGGCGGCGGTTCATGTGCGAGGCACCCGTCCTCGCGCCACATTGAGGAGTCGCCGGGCCTCGGGGACCAGGGCGCTCTCGGGATAGGTGATGATCAGATGCTCGAGTGGCTCGGTGGCTTCCGGCAACCGATTGAGTGAGATCATGAGGCGACCCAGCTCGAGCTCCGCCTCGGCCGCGCTGGCTGGCGCCTCCGGCACCCGGGCCGCCCGGAACAACCGCTCGGCCTCCGTCGCGTGCCCTCGCCCAGCCTCGACCCGACCCGCCAGGACCCGGAGCGCCGCGGCACCCGCAGCCGGCTGATCCTCGGCGATCCGTTCGAATCCCTTCACGGCCGCCGTGCTGTCTCGACGATCGAGCGCCAGCAATGCCGCGCCCAGGGCGGGGAGACTGTCTCCCTTCAGGACCTGGATCAGCGCCAGCAGCGAGCTTCGACCGGTCGCCTCCGCTCTGGTACCGGCGTAGGGCCCGGCATCCTTCAAGAGCGCCCGCGCCCCGGCCACGTCCCCGCGGTAGAGGCGCAGCCGCCCCATCAGGGCGATTCCCTCCACCGAGCTATCCGCCTGGGCCACTGCCTGGGCCTTGTCCAGCGCCCCCGCCCGAATCCATCCCTGGGCCAGTTCTCGGCGCATCCGCTGATAGTCGTCCACCGGCAGGGAGCCCTTGATCTGTTCGAGGCGCCGAGCCGCTTCATCCACCTCGCCGTCCGCGATCAAAAGAGAGACCAGAGTTGTCGTCGCACCCACCTGCAAGGCCGCCGCGTCGGGATCCTGAGACAGGGCGGTCAGCATCCTCCGCGCCGCCTTGCGGTCACCGGCCTCCGCGTAGACCTGGGCAGCTTCCAGATGCAGCCGGGCGCGATCGATCCCGGCCCGCCGGTCGGCCAGCGCCTCGAGGGTCATGGCCTGCGCCGTTCGTGCTTCGGATCCGTTGATCCCCCGTACCGTGACCAGGAAGTTCCGGAGCATGTCACCCGACTCGGCGCTATCGGGCGGCAGGCTCGCGAGGAGCCGGTGGAAGGCCCCCACCGGATCCCCCCAGCGCGCCCGCAAGTCGATCGAGAGGCCGCGCGCAGCCGGGGACTGGTCGAGATCGAGGCTGCGCAGCAGACCGGGTCGAGCGGCATCCGGAGCCTGGCTCAAGGTACGAACCGCCGAAGGCCGGTAACCGGGCAGGCGATTGATCGCCTTGAGCCATTCCTGAAGCGCGGTCGGATAGTCGTTGCTGCGGATGGCGAGCTGGGCCAGTTCGGGAGACAGCGCATCGGGCGAATGGAGCCGTTCGCGCCCCAGGAGATAGGCCTGCCGGGCGCCGACCAGGTCCCGCATGTTCTGCAACGCCCCACCCCACTCGCGGTAGGGCGATTCGTCCTGCGGGGCCAGTTGTGCCCAACGCTCGGCGTATCGGCGAATGCTGTCCGCTTGCTCCGCGATTCCCCAGACCCGAATCGCCAGTGCGTCGATCACGGTCGAGCTGGGATTGGCGCTGACCGCAGCCTGAATCGCCGGAATCAGCTCGATACTGCGATTGAGAACACCCAGGCACCGCTCCGCTCCCAACAGGGCGTTGATGTCCGCCGGGCGGTCGATCAGAATGGCCTGATAGATCGCGAGCGCGCTGGTGGGATCGCCGCGGCGCTCGAGGGTCATGGCCCGGTTGAGCGTATCCTGCTGAGCCGTGAGGGCGTGAATTGGAAAGAGGAAACAAGACGCGACAAGCGCCCCGAGCACTCGTACCCTCGGCCGGGCCGAACTACACATCCCGTTCATCGTTTCCTGCTCCCCATTGAATCCCCGTTCTCCTGTTCTCCCGTTCTCCCGTTCTACCCTTCTACCGTGGTCTTTCCCCACCCGGGGTCTCGGTCAGCCTGCGGAAGTACTCGACCACCAGGCGCCGCTCTTCGGGCGACAGCCGCTGCAGCTCCTCCCAGGTCGGCAACCGAAGCTGGCCGTTCTCTCCCAGGAGCTGAGCCCTGAGCGCCGGAGGCAGGTGAACACTATCGTCTCCCGCCGTGACGCTCTGCCGTTCCTTCTTTTCGTCGTCTTCCCTGCCCTGCAAAGTGCGGCCGGCGTCCAGCATGCGCCGGAACAGCTTCTCCTGGCGTTCGACCGTTTCCCGATCCAGCCGCCCCGCCTCGAGACGCCGTGCCAGTTCCTTGGCTTCATCGGCCATGGCGCCGGCCCCGGGGATGTCGCCGTTGCTGTGCAGGCGTTCGAGGCCCTGCGCCAGGGCGCGTTGTTGCGCAGCCAGGCGCCTGAGTTCAGCCTGGATCGCGGCGGGATTGCCGGCCAGGGGGAGTAATCCTCCCGCCTGCCGCCCCACCTGCCCTTGTTGCGAGGCCATCTGGCTGAGCTGCTCCAACGCCTCGGTCAGCCCCGCTCCCGATTTCGATTGGGCCACGCCACCCCGGGCCCGGCTCAGCTGCACTGCGGCCAGGTTCAACTGGTCCACGGCCTGCCCCGCGTGCTCGGCGGCATCCTCGGCATTGGGCACAGGGTTGGAGATCGCCTCACGCGCCTGCCGCATTTCTTCCAGGGCACCGGCGATCGCCACTCCGCTTTGTCCGGTCACCAGCGCATTCTTGCCCGCGATCCCCTGCACCCGCTCCAGCAACCGTTGGGTACCGTCCTCTACGGCGGCTTGTTTGGAGCGCGTGGTGCTGGTGGCGCCGTCCTGCTCCAACGCATGCATCAAATCGAGTTGGCCCTCCGCCAGGCGGCTGGCTTCGGCGAGCGACTGATCCAGCCCTTCGAGCACTTCCTTCCGCCACGCCTCCTGGAGCTCGCGCCGCTGCTGGTCGAGCTGCTGGCCCAGAGGGCCCAGTGATTGCAGGGCCTCCTCACCGTGCTCCTGCGCCTGATCCTTGTCGGCAGCCTTCGCATCCTGCTCCGCCTGGGCCATCTGCTGAGCGGCCTGGGCCGCCTGCCGGGCTGCGTCCTGGAGCCGTTGCTCCGGAGTTCCCTCCGGCATCTGCTTCGAGACGCGGGACAGGCGTTCGGCCAGAGAATCGGTTTGGGCGCCGAGCGCCTTTTCTTCCGCGGCGGCCCGGAGCGAGTCGGCCGAAGGCAGACGTTGCAGCCAGTTGGATTGCTCGCGCGCCAGCTCCTTGGAGTCGGCTGAAAGGTTGGTCAGGTCTCCTTCGAGGGCCGCGCGCTGGAACAGCTCCTTGCTCCGCTCGAGCGCCTCCTTCAACTGCTTCTGCGCCTCGGCCAGCTGCGCCAGGGCGTCACGAGTCTGATCGGGATCCAGTTCCTTGAGTGCGCGCTGGAGATCGGCCAGCTTCGCGCGCAGGTCGGGGGTCAACGCCCGGTCGATCTGATCCCGGATCTCCTGGAGCCGCTGTTGCCAGGCCGGATCGTTCAGGCCGGCCGCCTCCGCGCTTCGTTGCAGCGCCTCGAGCGAGCGCTTGATCGCCTCGGCGTCCTTGATCTGCTGCTCCTGTGCGGCGGCTACCGCCTCGGCCCGTTTGGCCGCCTCGAACGGAAGGGTCTGCGACTCCGCCCGCCCCCGCTCGCTCGACAGGCGAGCCCGCTCGCGCGCCAGGTCCTCGGTCTGCCGTTCCAGTCGCTGGCTCTCCGCCACCACGCTGTCCAGCCGGCCGCTCACCGCCTCCGACGCCTGACGCGCCGCCTGCCGGATCTCGGACAGGGTCGCCAGGCGGAGGACAAACTCACGGGTCCGCCCCATCTGGGGATGGGGCGCGTTGTCGAGCGCCCGGGCGAAGTAGCGCACGGTGTCTCCCGGCAGCAGGCCCCGCTGATTGAGATCGAGCTCGAAAGTGAGGATGGCGCGATCGGGCCGGGTCGCGGGAAGTGGGACCGTCTCCGTACGGGGCGGATCGGCGAATCCCAGACGGCTGATCCGACGGCTCTCCACCGCCACCTGGGTGATCCCGTGGTCGTCGTGCACGTCGATGACCAGCGGCAGACGGAGACTCAACGGGGCCACTGTGTCGGCGCCGGGGACCGGCAGCTCGACGCGGGGAACGCTATCCGCCACAATCCGCAGAGCGACTGAGACCGGTTCCCCCGAGAGCGGAGTCCCCTCCTTCGTCTCCAGCGCGAGCCGGTAGAGGCCCGACGCCGTGGGCGCGAAGGTGCCGTCGAACCGATCCCCCTCGACGTTGAGCGGTACCCGTCGCGCCTCCACTTCCCAGCTTGCGGTGGACAGGGCGGCCGTCGCCTGACCGCGCGTGTCGAGTCGAGTGCCGGCCGGGATGAGGACGGTATCGCCTGAGGTGGGGATCGGCTCGTCCTCCAGATGGAGATAGCCGGGATACCGCGCCACCAGCGAGACGGCGCCGAGGAAGGCCGGGCTCCGCACGTGGACCCGGATGGTGTCGGAGTTGCGCCCCCCCGAGCTCACGCGCGCGTAGAGATCCGCGTCGAGCGGCCCCACGGTCTCGGTGGCTCGACCCAGCGAATCCAGGTGGACCGGTCGCGCGCGCCACACCTCGCCAGGAGCGCGGAGCCAGAGGGTCGCGCGCCGGCGGAGCGGGGCGTCGAGACTGAGCGTAACCGATGATCCCCGATCCACCGCCTCGTGATCCGCGGTAACCCGGAGTGGGGCGATTGCAGCGTGCCAGGCACGAGCCGGGTGCCAGAGCGCCGCCGCGGCGCCGGAGGTGGGCCGAGCGGCCGCGAGAACCAGGAGTGCGATCACCAGGCCGATCGCCGCGACGCGCGCCGAGCCACGGGTCGCGTTCAGCCAGGGAGCCAGGGCTTCGCCGCCGCGATCTCCCAGCTCGGCCGCGCGGGCCCGATCGGCGGCGTTCCAGAGCGACGGGCTGGTGTCGGGGAGACCCGGTTCAAGGAGACCGCGGAGGGCCCCGTGCCGCCAGGCCTGCCTCCCCTCGAGGCGGTCAGCCAATCCCGCGGGCGAGAGCCGTTCGAGGCGCCGGATACCCAGCACCAGCACCGCGGCGATGCCAGCCAGGGCCAGGACCCAGGTGACCAGCACCCAGCCGGGATGATCGACCCAACCCAATCGGGCAGTCCAGGCGAAGAGAGTCAGGATCGCGGTGCCGGCGGCCGCGGCCAGGCCGGCCGATGCGAGCACCGTCCAGCGGCGGAGCGGTTGGGCGAGACGGGACAGCTCGAGGGCGGTGGCGGACCGGGTCACGGTACGCCTCCGTAGCCAACCGCGTAAGCGAACAGATTGACGCCCATCCGGAGCGCGGCCTCGTGCTTCTCGGGGGGATCGTGATGAACCTCGAAGTCCTCCCACCCGTCTCCCAGATCGCTCTGATAGGAGTAGAAGACCGCCAGCCGTCCGTTCAGGAAGATCCCGAATCCCTGGGCCGGCTTCCCGTCATGCACGTGGATCTTGGGAATGCCCTTGGGGAAGTCGTAGATCAGGTGGTAGATCGGGTGATCGAGCGGCACTTCCACCAGTGGATGGTCCGGAAACAGGCGCACAAACTCCCGGCGGATGGATTCGTCCATCCCGTAGTTGTCGTCGGCGTGGAGAAAGCCGCCTTGCCAGAGATAGCGGCGTAGCGTCGCCAGATCCTGGTCGCTCCAGTGCACGTTGCCGTGACCCGTCATGTGAATGAAGGGAACGGTCCAGAGATCCGCGTCCGAAAGCGTCACCACCTTCTCGGTGGAGGCCACCCTGAGCGTGGTGCGGCTCGCGATGGCGTTGAGGAGATTGGGCAGGCTGGAGGGATTGGCGTACCAGTCGCCGCCGCCGTCATAGTGCAGGCGGCCGATCGTCATGGTGGGCGGAGGCGGGGCGGGCGGTTTGGCAGCCGCGAGCATCAGCACCATGGCGAGAACGGGCGACAACAGCCATCGAGTCATTCGAGCTCCAGAACCATCCGATACGCCTCGTTGCGCGGCAGACCGGTCAGCTTGACCAGCTCCGCCGCGGCAGCACGGCGCGTCATCCCCTGGCCCAGCAGCTTCCGAGCCACGCCAGACGGATCGGGTAACTCGGCCTCCGGCTGGACGGAGGGAGCCGGCCAAAGAACGATAGTCAGCTCCCCGCGCGGGGGGTGCTGCTGGAAGTGCGCGATGGCCTCAGCCAGCCCGCCGTCCCGGACCTCTTCATGCAGCTTGGTCAGCTCGCGGGCAACCAGCACTGGCCGATCTTCTGCTGCTCCTGCCGCCATCAGATCCTCCAATAGATCGACCAGCCGAGGCGGTGCCTCGTAGAGCACGACCGGCCACTCCGACTTGGTAGCCTGATCGAGCAGGCGCTTCCGCTGTTTCCCCTTACGGGGCAAGAACCCGAGAAAGACGAACCGGTCCGCCGACACGCCCGCCACCGAGAGGGCGGCCGTCACCGCGGAGACGCCGGGAATCGGGACGATTCGCACGCCGGCGGCGCGGGCCGCCGCGACCAGGTCGGCGCCGGGATCACTGATGCCCGGAGTGCCCGCGTCAGACACCAGGGCCACGTCTTCACCGTGATTCAGGATCTCGAGCAACACGTCGCGCCGGCGGCCCGGCGAGTGGGCATGGAAACTCAGGACCCGAGGGCGGGCGCCGAGGTGTGTAAGCAGGGTGCGGGTACGGCGAGTGTCTTCTGCGGCGACCACGGGGACCGAGCGCAGCACAGCCGCGGCGCGCGCGGTGAGATCGTCCAGGTGGCCGAGTGGTGTAGCGACGACGAAGAGGGTGCCGGAAGCGGACAGGGGAGCCTCGGCGGTGAGCGGTGAGCGGGAAACAGTGAGCGGGATGGCTCAAAGCCCTCCCGCTCTCCGCTCGACCTTTTGCTGCGACTAGATGTGCTGCTTGATCTTCCCTTCCAGAATGGCCTTGATCCTCGGATCGGCGCCGACCACCGTGTCGACGTGCTTGCCGTCCTTGAAGAAAAGGATGCTGGGGATCGACCGCACGCTGAAGCGCATCGCGGTCCGCTGGTTGGCGTCGGTGTCCACTTTGGTGAATTTCACCTGGCCCGCGTACTCCGAGGCCAGCTGATCCACGATCGGCGCAATCGCCAGGCAGGGGCCACACCAGGTGGCCCAGAAGTCCACCAGGGTCAGGCCCTTGGCCTGCTCGACCTCGGCCGGGAACGACTGATCGGTAACGTGTACCGGATGACCGTTTTCCATGACTGTTTCGGTTCCTTCCTTCATGTGCGTTTGCTTTCCTTAGTAGTTAAAGATAATTCGCGCCGGGCTATTGCCCCAGCGCGAGGCCGATTACCTTGCCGCTGTGCCTGACGCCCCGAGGATCGCCCACATCGGCGTCGCCGTGGCCGACATCCAGAGCGCCCTGGCCTTTTACCGCGACGTCCTGGGCCTGGAACCCCACCCCCCTGAGACCGCCGACGGAGCCACCATAGTGAGCCTCCCGTTCGGTGACTCCCATATAGAGCTGCTGGAGCCCCGCGACCCGGAGAGTCCGATCGCCAGGTTCCTGGCCAAGCGGGGCCCCGGAATTCACCACATCTGCTATCGCGTCCCCGACCTCGACCGCGCCCTTGAGGCCTGCCGCCGGGCCGGGTACCGCCTGGTGGACGAGGTGCCTCGACCGGGAGCGGGGGGCAAGCGGATCGCCTTTCTTCACCCCAAGTCGACGGCGGGTATCCTCCTCGAGCTCACCGAATAAGTAACGACGGTTCTGTTACTTCGGTTTGGGCGCCTGTTCGTCCCCAACCGGAGCACAGGGCCGGGCCGGAGTCCCGGCCAGATTGAGGTCGATGGAATTGACCAGCCATCCGTCCCGATCGGACCGCACGGCGATGATCGGCACCGTCCGCTTGCACTCGCCCCGATCCAGCTCTACCGAAACTTTCCGGTGATTGACGTTCCCTTCGACCGGGTCATCGCTCAGAATCTTGTAAGGGGAGCCCCGCAGATAGATCTGGGTAACCACCATCCGCTTCTGCCAGTCCTTCGGCTCACCTGTGGACGCGGCCGACCCCTTATCGGTACCCCAGAGGGTGGACATTCGGGCAATATCGCTATCGGCCACGGCCTGCAAGAACTGGCGAACCGCCGACTCGGCGGACTGGCTGGGCTTTGGCGAACCGGCGCCGCCACCACCACAGGCGCCGCTGACAACAACCGCGGCCGCCAATAAATTTCCCCACCAGCGCATGGGCGCACTCACGGGTTTGGACTGCTCAACTTAAGCACGGCCGTTGCCCCAATCAATGAGCGGACCACGTCTCTACATCAACGTCGACCACGTCGCGACGCTGCGGCAGGCGCGGCGCACCGACGAGCCCGATCCAGTGGCCGCCGCCCTGCTTTGCGAGAAGGCCGGGGCGGATGGGATCACGGTCCACTTACGCGAGGATCGCCGGCACATCCAGGATCACGACGTCGAACGGCTGGCGGCAACCGCCACGACCGTGCTCAACCTGGAGCTGGCGATCACCTCCGACGTCGTGGCGGTGGCCTGCCGGCTCCGTCCCTACCAGGCCACCCTGGTTCCCGAGCGACGCGAGGAGGTGACCACCGAGGGCGGCCTCAACCTCGCGACCCACGATCCACGGCTTCCCGACACCATTCGCCGCCTGACCGAGGCCGGGTGCCGGGTGAGCCTGTTCATCGATCCGCGTCCAGAAGATCTCGAGCGCTCCCGGGCCCTGGGGGTGCCGGCCGTGGAGCTGCACACCGGACGCTATGCCCACACCTGGCGTGAGAGCGGTGCGGCGCTGGAGGAGCTGCGAGCGGCGGCGCGCCTCGGGCGCCAGCTCGGCCTGGCGGTTCACGCGGGCCACGGCCTCACCTATCTCAACGTCCAGCCCGTGGCGGCGATCCGGGAGATCGAGGAGCTGAACATCGGACATAGCGTGATGAGCCGGGCCATCCTCACCGGAATGGAAGAGTCCGTCGGCGTGATGCGGCGGCTGGTCAAGACGGCACGCTCCTGATTGACCCGCCGCAAAGAGCGGCCTACACTACTCACGTTCTCCCACACTCCCAAGGGCCGGCATGAGCAACCCGCTCGGCGTCGACGACTTCTTCGTGCTCGAGGCTGGGGAATACCTCGAACGCCTGACCGTGCTGGTCGGGGGCGGCGGCACGCCCTCCGCCGAGGACCTGGTCCGCTATGCCCGGGCGCTTCGGGGGAGCGCCTTGATGGCCAGCCAGGGCGCGATAGCCCGGGCGGCCGGGGGGCTCGAGGCCCTGGTGCGAGTCTATCGGGACGGGACGCGCTCCTGGGACGCGGCGCTCGCGGCAACCGCCGTCAGCGGGGTGCACGAGTTGAAGACGCTGGTGGGTAACATCCGGCGGTGGACCGCCGCCGATACCGCGGCGGCCGAGCGCCTCGCCGTCAGTCTGGAGCAAGCGGCGGGACTGACCCCGGTTCGGACGTCGGGGCCCACCGCCAGCCCGACCGCCGATGCCGGTGTGCGCGCCTTCGTGGCCCGGGAGGGAGCACTGGTAGCCAGTGCCCTGGACCAGGCAGCTCAGGCTCTCAAGGCCGATCCCGCTTCCCGTGACCCGCTCCTGGCCGTTCTCCGCCGGATGCAGCCCCTCCGTGGCCTCGCCGCCCTGGGTGATCTCCCCCCGCTCCCTGAGTTGCTGGATGGGGTTGAAGGCGCCCTCAACGACCTGAACCGAGGCGCCCTGCCCCCCTCGATCGCCCGCGAGCTGTTCGAAGCCGGGGCGGTGGCGGTCTCCCGGGCCGCGCGGGACGTGGCCCAGACCGGACGGCCCGATCCCGAAGCTCCGGAAGCCAGGCGGTTCGCCGACCTGCTGTTACGCTCTCGCTCCCCGGACGTCGAAGTGGTCCCGATCGAATCGTTGTTCTTCGAGGATCGAGGTCCCGGCATCCTCCAGCGGGGTACCGCTCCTCGGGCGATGCCGGGTGGGGCCTTGCCGCGGGTCGAGCTGGTGAGTCGGGGCGAGCATCTCTGTCAGGTCGCGGCCGAGCTGGAGCGGGCGGTATCGCTCACGCAGCGGGATCTCCAGCTGCTCTCGCTCAGCGCCGATCTCCGGGGGCTGGCCGATGGGGTCAGCGGCGAACTGGGCAATCAGCTTCGTGCTTTCTCGGATTACGCCCGCGATGCCATTTCCAGCGGCAGGAGTGGCCGGGTGCCGCACGAATTCGCGGGCCGCCTGGCGGAGGCGGGCGAGCTCTTGCGGTCCTGGACCCCGGGGGATGCGGAGGGGGCGCTCCTTGAGCGGCTTACCGGGCTTGCCCGAGCGATGCTCCTCCTCGGCCGCGGCGCCGCTGTTCCGGTGCGGCCAGCGGAGCCGGAGCCAGAACCGATCTCCGTGCCGGCAGGGGCGGGAGCAGCCACCGAGTTCGACGAGGACGAGCTTCCGGTGGTTCCCATCGAATCCCTGGCACCGGAGCCCGAACCGGCGATCGCCATCGCCACCACCGAAGTCTCCATGGTGGTGGGGGAGGAGGCAGCGGACCTGGGCGGAAGCTTCATGACCTATGCACGCCTGGTGGCCCAGTTGGGTCTGGGAGAGCCGTCGCTCGATGCCCTGGTACAACCGGTCAGCTACTCCCGGGCGGCTCGCAGGACTACGCCCCCGCGTGCGGTTCCGACCCTCGCTCCCGAGCGCCCGGTGGCTCCCGCGCCGACTCCTGCACCCATCGCCACCCCCGCAGCCGCCCGTATCCCGGCAACTCCCCCGGCCCCGGCGCCGGTACCCGCTGCGGCGGACGCAGCTGTAATGGAGATCTCAGAGCTTTGTTACCGGGGCCGCGCCGCCCTCCAGCGCGCCGCTCGAATAAAGGTCGAAATCCGGTCCGCTTTGTCCCGCGACGAGCCCTCAATCCTCGTCCAGCCACTCCTGGATGAGCTCATGGACCTGGTCGAATTGGCCCTGGTAGAGGATTGAAGCGCCCAGCCATCTGGCAAACCCTGATCGGGCTTGCCGTCTCCATCTTCTTCCTGTGGTGGTCGCTCCGGAACGTGGTATGGGCCGAAGTGGTCGTTGCCATCACCCAGGCGCGTCTGGCCCCGGTGTTTCTGGCCGTCACCATCGCCACCGCCACCTTTGGCCTCCGCGTCTTCCGCTGGCAGCTGTTACTCCGTACCGAGGAAGGCCGCGCCGCGCCCGCGTTGCCGCTCTGGCACGCGGTCGCCATGGGCTTTATGGCCAACAATATCCTCCCGTTCCGGATTGGAGAGGTGGTTCGCGCCGTTGCGGCCAGTCAGCTGAGCGGTCTGAGGATCAGCTCCGTGGTTGCCTCCCTGGCGGTCGAGCGACTCTTCGACGCCCTAACCGTGCTGGCGCTCATGGCTCTGGGACTTCTGCTCGCAGGGATCCCACCGAATTCGACGATCGTGGGGATCGAGCTGGGACATGTCGTGGCCATCCTCGGAGCCATCGTGGCAGCCGGGCTCGCGATGGGCGGGTTGGTACTCGCGTTCCCGACCCCGATGGAGAGGCTGATCCGCCGGCTCTCACCCTCTCCCCGGCTTAGCGAGCGGCTGGTCAAGCTGCTCGAGGGAGTACGGCACGGCCTCTCCGCGCTCAAGTCGCCCAGCCGAATGGTCGGAGTAGTGCTGTGGTCACTGGCGATCTGGCTTCTCTCGGGCCTTGCGTTCTACACCATGTACAGTGCGTTCGCGATTCAGGTGGATTTCGCGGGGGCGCTCCTGATGCAGGGCCTGATCATGGTCGGCATTGCGGCGCCATCCACGCCAGGCTATGTCGGAGTCTTCGAGGCGCCGGTGGTTGCCGTGCTCTCGCTCTACAGCGTGTCGGGCAGCCTCGCCTTCAGCTACGCCCTCCTATACCACTTCACCACCTTCGTCCCCATCACCCTCCTGGGGCTCTGGTCGCTGACCCGGACCGGCCTGGGGCTCAAGGAGATTCAACGGAGCGCCAAGTGAGTCCGGTCCCGGTCTCGCTACGGATCTCCGCCCATGCCAAGGTCAACCTCTTCCTCCGGGTGCTGGCCCGAGAGGACGACGGTTTCCACAGCCTGGAGACCTTGTTCTGCCTGCTGAGCCTGGCCGATGAGCTGGAAGCTGAGCGGATGGAAGGTGCCGGAGTAACACTGGAGGTCTCCGGGGCGGAGACCGGTCCCGCCCAAGACAACCTCGCGGTTCGGGCAGCCAACATGGTGCTCGATGGTACCGGTCATCCCTTTGGGGTCCGACTCAAGTTGACCAAGCGGATTCCGGTCCGGTCTGGGCTGGGAGGGGGTTCGAGCGACGGCGCCGCCGCCTTGCTGGCGGTGAACGCGCTGGCCGGCAATCCGGTGCCCCGACACGAGCTGCTTCAGTTCGCGGCTCGGCTGGGGAGCGACGTGCCCTTCTTTCTGAGCGGCGCACCACTCGCGCTGGCCTGGGGCCATGGCGAACGGTTGCTTCGGTTGCCACCGCTCCCTGCGGCACCGGGGCTGTTGCTGCTCCCCGTGCGCGGGGTCAGCACCGCGGAAGCCTATCGCTGGGTGGATGAGGGCCGGCGCGCGGGCGAGCGCCGGGGCGCGGTAGCGCTAGACCTCGATGCCCTGAGCGGATGGGGGAGCGTGGGTCGCCTGGCCGGCAACGATTTCGAGTCGGTGGTCTTCGGGCGCCACCCGGAGATCAAGGAATCGTTCGAGCAATTGGCCGCGACCCGCCCCCTGCTCTGCCGGATGAGCGGCTCGGGATCGGCACTTTTCGCGGTCTACCGATCGGAGAGGGACCGGGAGGAAGCTCGTCAGCAACTGGGACGGAAGTACGGGGAGACTGTCCCGGTCCAAACGCTGGCGAGCGTGCCCGAGCAGGTTCGCGTCGGCACGTAGGGCCCGTTCCCCGTTCCCCGTTCCCCGTTCCCTGTTTACTCTTGTGGGAGCTGGCCCTTCGTCCAACGGCAGGACACCAGACTTTGGATCTGGGAATGGTGGTTCGAGTCCACCAGGGCCAATGCAGGCAAGAGACTCCTCGACGTCCTCAGACCCCCACCACGAGCGGGCACCCTCGCGGGATTCGTAGAAAGGTTGCCGGGGGGCAACGTGATCCAATTCACCAGCACGCACGCCCTGATCCGCGGTCTACCTCTGCTCTTGGCCATCTTACTTGGCACCGTTCAGGCATGCCGCGACCGAGGCCAATCCCAAACACCGGCAGGGAACGTCACGGAACTTCCTCTCGACTCCGCCGCAAAGGAGGTGGACAACTACCTTCGAGAACGGATCTATGGTGGCGGTATACTTGCGAGTGACCGAGGTCGCTGTGGGGCTGACACCGCGCCAGACACTCAAATCATGCTGGCGGACTACGACGTACTCGCTGCTTCGCGACGTCATGATACGGTCAACGTCCTGGTCGAAGCGTATACGGTGGCCAGGCTCGAAGTGGACCACCGACGGGCCTACACCTTCAGGGCCACTTCGCAGATTGGAACCGACACGCTTCGGTTTTCTGTTGTCATGAAAGACGGATTCCCACAGATCTGCAACTACCCGCTCAGCTCGAATCTCGGCGGGAGGCCAATTGGCTTCCTGACGCACGGAAGCAGGAGCATACCGGCAGAGTGGATTCCCAGTACCATGACGTGGGAGAGACTACCGCGGCTTGTAGACTCCCTTCGGGCAACAAGAGGCACGGTGACATTCGAGTCGGCTGCCCATCATACCGAAGCCTATCTGGCCGGGAACTTGTTCGGCCGCTATCCATCGAATGTGGACGACCTACGCGAATGCATCGTCATCGGCGAGCCCGCTGCTTGGCTCATCCTTGCGGACTACACGATGCTCCGCCCATCCAAGGGCCGCGACACCGTCTATGTGAAGGCTGAAGTCATTGTCGCCGGCCAGATCGAACTGAGCCGACATAGCGACTCACTGTACGCGACCGAGGCGATAAGAACGGACACGTTAAGGTTTGATATCATCAGGGTTAGGAAGGGCGGATCGCCTCGAATCTGCGGCTATCCCCGTAGCTCGGCACGGGCCGGGGCATGGGTCGATTTCATAGGGCAGGGCGATTCGAGCATGCCGCTGGAATGGGGCCCCAACTCCATGAAGTGGGATGGGATCCGCCGAATCGTAGACTCCATTCGCGGGGCAAGAGGCACCAGACTCCCCTGACAAAGCGATTGCCAAGCCTAGTACTTTGGATCTGGGAATGGTGGTTCGAGTCCACCAGGGCCAACTAGATCCCTCGCTATGCTCGGGATGAGGGTGACGGCCTACTCCCGTCCACTCGCCCCGCGTACCTCTCCTTAAACACCTCCACCTTCTCCAACACCTCGCGTACCGTAATCCTCGTCATCCGGCCCGGACGAGTCTCCATCGAGATTGGATACTCCTCTCCCGGATCGCCGTAGGCATCGACGATCAGATCGTGAAACTTGCGGTAGGGGCCGGTGCGCTTGGGGTTGGTGAAGCCCATCAAACTGATGACCGGGCGGTCCAGCGCCACCGACATATGGAGCGGTCCGGTATCCGGCGATAACACCAGCGCCGAGCCATCCAGGATGGCGACCAGGTTCCGAAGCCCGCTTCCCAGGGCCGACACGGCGTGTTTGGCGTGGCCGGTGATGACCTCTGCCGCATGTCGCTCCCGCGGCGATTCCCCACCCACCAGCACCGGCTGCAGCCCAAAGTCCCGATACAGCGCCTCGGCGACCTCCGCCCAGCGCTCGGGCAGCCAATCCTTCTTCGGGT